>Ga0115572_10000022_pt1 | contig 135438 bp, 116 predicted proteins | sample COGITO_mtgs_1206_FD_88681 | JGI IMG/M metagenome (GOLD analysis project Ga0115572, IMG submission 88681) | Pelagic marine microbial communities from North Sea - COGITO_mtgs_120607 | ecosystem: Environmental > Aquatic > Marine > Epipelagic | place: Germany:Helgoland, sampling site Kabeltonne... | reverse complement strand
TCGCCCTCGCCCTCGCCCTCACCCTCGCCCTCAGCGGCGGCGGCTTCGGCCAAGGCGGCTTCCTCGTCGAGCACGGGGGTGCGCATGATCGATACGGTGATGACGGCCGACTCCGGGTCGGATGTGGCGGTGACGCCGGCGGGAATCGCAAGGTCGGCGACGGTGATCGTTGAGTCCATGTCCATTTCCGACACGTCAAAGATGATCTCGTCGGGAATGTTTCGCGGCGTGGTGGAGACCTCGACTTCAGTCATGATCTGATCGATCAAGCCGTTGTTGTCGTTGACTTCCTTAGCTTCGCCGGTCAAGTTGATCGGCACGTTGACGATGATCTGAGCGTTGAGGTCGACTTGGATGAAGTCGAGGTGCTCAATGTTCAGGCGCACCGGGTGGCGCTGGGCATCTTTGATGATCGACGGGTACATCTCGCCATTGATCGTGAGGTCGAGAATTGTGTTGAGCCCAGCGCTCCCGGACACGGCGATGCGCAACTCGCGACGGTCGACGGAAATGCTCAGTGGCTCCATGCCCTGGCCATATACAACGGCGGGAATACGACCTTCGCTCCGAAGGCGCCGTGAGGAGGAGCTTCCCTTGGCCCGGCCGGTGGTTGCGTTGAGAATGGTCTCGGTCATGATGTTGGTGTCCAAACGTGTGCGACGGGTGCCTGGCGAATCAGATCAATGCCAAGTGCCGCCGGTCGAAATACAGCAGCACGTAAAGCTATCGGCACCGCCCCAGACCTCAACCGTCGCACCTACCTCAGGTCTCACTCCTGCAAGTTCGGGCGCATAGCGTCGCTGTGCGTCGTGATTTGATTGGTTTTTACCCTGGCGTGACAACACACCTGAAAATTCGGACGGATCGTGCCGGTCGAATTCGGACGCACCAGGCCTCCGGGCGTCCGCATCCACGCGAACTTTCGGACGCAGCGGGTTCGAATGGAGGCCGGATAGGCCCATGGGCGCCTGGCTTGCAGGGCCGAAAGCAAGGGGTGACTGGGCCGAGGGTGTCCTGTTCAGGCGAGGTTCTCGCCGTCGAAAATATCGCTCACGCTTGTGTCGTCGAAGACGGCGCCGAGTGCCTCAGCGATCAACGGCGCAACCGAGAGAATCTCGACGTTTGCGAGTTGTTTCTCCGCCGGGAGCGGCAACGAATTGGTTAACACGAGCCGTTCAATTGGTGCGTTTTTCATGCGATCGACAGCAGGTCCCGACAGGAGGCCATGCGTCGCCATTGCCCAGACTTCTTTCGCGCCACGCTTCCGTAAAAGTTCAGCGGCCGCCACGATCGTGCCGCCGGTGTCGATCATGTCGTCGGTTAGGACACAGGTGCGACCGGCGACGTCGCCCATGACCTCGGCGGCCTCGGCCACGTTGGTCGTGCCCTTCGGACGGCGCTTGTAAATGAAGGCGAGATCAGCGTCGGGGCCGAGATGCTGTGCCATCCGCTCGGCGACCTTGATCCGTCCGGCGTCGGGCGAGACGATCACCGGGGATTCGGCGTTGTCACGCACGTACTGTTCGAGCACCGGCATGGCGGTGAGGTGATCGACCGGTCCATCGAAGAAGCCTTGGATCTGACCGGAGTGCAGGTCGATCGAGATCATCCGCTTTGCCCCTGCCTCTTTGAACATATCGGCGATAAGACGTGCTGTGATCGGCTCACGCCCTGCGGCTTTGCGGTCCTGGCGGGCGTAGCCGTAGAACGGACAGACTGCAGTGATGCGCTTGGCGGAGGCGCGTGAGGCGGCGTCGATCATAATCAAGTGTTCCATGATCGAGTCGTTCACGGACCGCCCGTCGATGCCGAAATGCGTCTGCATAACGAACACGTCGGTGCCGCGTACGGACTCGTTGAAACTGCAGCGGACCTCGCCGTTGGCAAACTCGACCAGGTTGGCATTGCCCAACTCGATGTTCAGGTGGGTGGCCACCTCCTGTGCGAGCGCGGGATGTGTGCGCCCGGTGTAGAGCGCGAGTCGCTTGGTGGTGACCTTTTCCATGATGGCGTGATCCTCTCGAGCCCGAATCGACTGGCGTCGTTCGACGTCAGTCGACGGGCGAAGTGTAGAACGCGCCGGTGACGCTTTCCGAAGTGACTGACGATCCTGCAGGTAAGTGGGCGTAGGGGCCAACGACGGCATCGGTGCCGACCTCGGCGTCATGACCCACGGCGTGAACGATCTTTGCGCCGGCGCCGACGGCACAATCGACTAACTGGGCACCGGGGCCTATCTCGCAGCCATCACCGACTGTGGTCGCGCCTTGAAGGATGGTGCCGGGATAAATCGTGACGTCGCGGCCGATTGTGACGTTCACGTCGATGAAGGTCTGGCGGGGATCGAGCATGGTCACACCGTTGAGGAGCCACTTTCGGTTCGTGCGCGCTCGAAGCTCGCGCTCGGCGAGAGCGAGCTGCCAACGGTCGTTCACGCCCTGCGTCTCGGGGGCAGGAGCCTGAACGCAGCCGACTCGGTGCCCCATTTCTGCGAGAGCGGCGATGACGTCCGTCAGATAATACTCGCCCTGTGCGTTGTCGGTCGTGAGCGTGCGTAGTGCCGGTCCGAGTAGATCCCGCCGGAATGCGTATATCGATGTGCAGACTTCGCTCATGTCGAGTTCTTCGGGCGATGCGTCGCGCTGCTCGACGATCCGCTGGACCTGGCCGTCACGACTGCGCACGACGCGCCCGTACCCAGTGGGGTCGTCCATGATGGAGGTGAGGAGTGTGGCGGCGTTGCCGTTGGCGACATGGGTGGCGACGAGTTCATCGAGCGTGTTGGCTTGGAGTAGTGGGGTGTCGCCGGGGAGGATGAGAATGGTCGACTCGTCGTCGTAGTCGTCACCGTCGAAGGCGGTCATGCCGATTGAGGCGGCGTCACCGGTGCCGTTCTGCTCGAGTTGCTCGACGAAGGCGACATTGGCCCACGTGGGGGCCATCGATTGGACCTTCTTCGTGACCTGTTCGGCGCCGTGGCCCACCACGATGGCCGCACGCTCCGGGGCCAGCTTCTCGAGCGCGTGGATCACATGCAGGACCATTGCCCGGCCGCAAATCATGTGCAGTGGTTTAGGCCGGCTTGACCGCATCCGCGTCCCCTCACCAGCTGCCAGGACGATCGCCGAAACGCTCATAGGGCGAGCCTACTGGCGTGGCAAGAGGGCGAGCCCGGCTGTGAGGCCCCAGTCGGAGTCATGCTGGCGAGGGGTGAGAGGCGAGGGTCGGCCCGGCCTTGGCGCTGTGTCCACCGTCGTTGATCACCGCCGTGAGGGTCGTGGTCGTGCCCTCTGTCTGGCTCAGCTTGCTACCGGCGTACCGCTGGCAGCCGCTGAACCGAACGTTCCCGGGAGAGGAATCGAACCCCTATTCTCGGCACCAAAAACCGCTGTCTTACCGTTAGACGACCCGGGAGGGAGGGGGTAACGGTAGCGGCGCGTTGCGCCACTGGCCACGCCCGATAGTGTTGCATGCCTTATGGGTTCTCTGATTAAGAAGCGTCGCAAGCGCATGCGCAAGAAGAAGCACAAGAAGATGCTCCGCCGCACGCGCCATCAGCGTCGCAAATAGCAGGCATTAAAATCGTCACCTTACGAGCGGCGCTGCCGCCGTCGAGGTGACAACCACTCGAGCGCCCTCGTCGATCAAGTCGCCGAGGGCGTTGTCGCGCTCAGAGCCGGTGAACGCTCGCTCGGTGAACCACGTTGCGCCGCTCCCGGCGAGTATGGGCGCCTCGCCGATCCGCTCGGCGATCGTGTCGCGCCACCATCGCATTCGAGGCTCTACGGTCAGTGCGGCCACCTCAAGGTCGTTGGGCCCGCGTCCGGTCGGTCCACCCATTTCGTCCCAGGCGCGGTACACGGCGGGTGTTGCGACGGACAGCGGCGGAATTACCAACGTGATTTCCCGGTCGATATGGGGAAGCGGTTCGACGATCTCGCCGATGCCGCTCACGCGAGCCCGTCCACCCACGAGACAGAATGAGATGTCGGCGCCGAGCAGCGATGCAGAGACCAGCGCGTGGGGGTGGGTGCCGAACCCCGCCCAGTGCAGAACGGCTGCAGCGTCTGTCGAGCCGCCACCGAGGCCGCCGCCGTGGGGGATCCGCTTGTCGATCGAGACATGGGCGAGGCGACCGGCGAGTTCAAGTGCTCGCGCGACCAGGTTGGAGCCGTCGGCGGGTACCCCGTCGGAGAAGGGGCCGGTCACGTTTATGCCGGTTCGACCGGGCGTAATCGTGATTCGGTCGTGGAGATCGATGCTGACCATTTCGGCATCAATGACGTGGTATCCGTCGTCGCGCCGGCCGGTCACCTGCAATGAGCGAGTGAGCTTCGCGCAGGCGCGCAATGACACGCTGGCGGAGCCGTCCGATGGTGTCGTCACGGCGATCAGCGACCTGTGACGAGGTTGCTCAAACGAACCCATGCGTCGATGTCGAGTTCTTCGGGTCGCGCCGTCGGTGCGACTGCGGCGGCCTCGAACTGTTCGGGCGACACGATCCCTGAGAGAGACTTGCGCAGCATCTTGCGGCGCTGGCTGAAGGCCTGCTTAACGAGTTCGAACAGTGCGGGCGTGTTGGTGTCGGGCGGATCTCGTCGGATGATCTCGACAAGCGCAGACTCGACCTTGGGTTTTGGGAAAAACACTGCGGCGGGGACGTGTCCGACGATCCGGGCGCGCCCCCAGTATGCGGCTTTGACGCTGATCGCCCCGTAGGCACTCGAGCCGGGAGCGGCCGCAAAGCGCTCCGCGACCTCACGCTGCACCATGACTAGGACTCGGGTGACGTGGGGAACGTCGTCGAGGACATCGCAGACCAGTGGCGTGCCGACGTTGTACGGGAGATTGGCGACGAGCGTCCAGCCGCCCGCGACTGTCGGGTCGATCAGGGTCGTCCAGTCGGTAGTCATCGCGTCTGCCTGGACGATGGCGACGTTGTGCACATTCGATTCCTTAACGACTGCCGACAGGACGGGGACGACGCCGCAGTCGATTTCGACCGCTGTGATTGCGGCCCCAGTTTCAGCCAGCGCAAGCGTGAGCGATCCCAACCCAGCACCGATCTCGACCACGTGATCGCCGGGCCCGATGCGTGCGAGCTCGGCGATCCTGCGGACTGTGTTCGGGTCGGTGACGAAGTTCTGGCCGAGGTCGCGGCGCGGTGCGAGGCCGTGATCATTGAGCATGGCGCGAATGGCGGGGCGAGAGTGCGTCAACTCGCTGATCCGCTCGTTGTTTCGTTCACCGGGTCAGCTCGATGGTGATTGGGGCTTCGGTCGGATCGGCGAGGATGGAGAACGTGTCGGTGTGGAGCACGACGTCGGCGACCTGAAGAGTGGGTGCGACTCGAGTGACGCATGAGATCGAACGTCCGTTGTCGAGGTTCTTGATCGACACCGTCAACCCGCCGACGAGGCCGTTTACGAGACAGGAACGAAGGCCAGCAACCGTGCTGCGGTAACTCGCGGAAAGAACGAGCGGAGCGGTAGCCGGTCGAGATGGAATGGCGATTTTGTTGACGCCGGGGTTGACGTCGCCAACGGGGCCGGCCAGAAAGATCGGGTCGGCGTCGGAGACTGTGATCGGGGGGCGGTTGGTTGCGTTGTCGGTGATGGGCGGCTCACCGTCGATGGCGGATCCCACTTCGGCGGCGATGTCGTCGCTGTCGGTGTAGGTCGACCTGTCCGACTGAGTGTAGAGATAGATCGATGGGAGCGCGATGAGGGTGAGGACCCCCAAAAGTAGAGAGCGTCGTCGATCGGTGTCTTCGAAGGCCATGGCTTTACTCGCCAGTGAGCGTATCCGCCGTGCTGGCCGACGATCCGTCGGCCCGATGGAGCGGCCAGCATGTCAGGTGTGATCGTTGGATTCGGTCTGTCCGGAGAGTGTCGGCAACTCGACTGCTCAGTCGCCGCCGTCGGTGAGTTGTTGACCGAACGCGGCGTGCGTGGCGGCGACGGTTGCCGCAGCGAACTCCTCAACCGACTCGTCACGGAGATCGGCGAGGAATTGGCCGACGTGAGGTACCCAGGCGGGCCGATTCTGCTTGCCGCGGTGCGGGACCGGAGCGAGGTACGGGCTGTCGGTTTCGACCAGAAGCCTATTAGACGGGCAGAGGAATGCGGCTTCCTGCACGTCTCTGGCCGAGTTGAACGTCACGATGCCGGAGAACGACAGGTGGATACCGCGCTCGAGGCCCCGTGTTGCGGCATCGGGCCCGCCCGTGAAGCAGTGGAAGATCGTGCGCTCGGGAACACCTTCGGCGTCGAGGATTTCGAATGTCTCGTCCCATGCATCACGGGTGTGGACAACGAGCGTCAGGTCGTGTTCGTGGGCGAGCGCGATGTGCTCGGCGAACACCTGGCGCTGTTGCTTGCGTGGCGAGTGTTCGTAGTAGTAGTCGAGACCCGCTTCTCCGACGGCGACGATCCCTGGCGTACCAAGTAGGTCGACGATCGACGCAGTGCCGTTGATGGCATCGTGGGGATGTAAACCGACGGTGGCGAATACATTCTTATGACGGTTCGCAACGTCGATCGCCGCAAGGGACGTCGCCCGGTCGCAGCCGACGGTGACGAGGATGTCGACACCCATCTCGACTGCGGCGGCGACGGCACCGTCGGGCCCATCGGGGATCCGCTCGTCGTGGATGTGGCAGTGCGAATCAATGTAGCGGGGCGTGTTCATCAGAGCTTGATGCGGGGGAACAGCGGGCCGCCCTTGGTGACCTCGTTGCCAGCGGTATAGACGCCCCATGTGACTGCTCCGGGTAAACGTTGTTCCTCGACTCGACCGGTCATGCCGATCCGCTCCCACACCGCTTGGGCCGTTTCGGGGATGGCCGGGGAGCACAGAATGGCCACGATCCGTAGCGCTTCGAGGGCGTCGCCCATCACGCGGTCGACGTCGGGCCCTGGTTCGGCTTTCCACGGTTCGTTCTGTTCGAGGTGGGAGTTGGTGGCGCGAATGAGGCCCCAGGTTGCCTCAAGCGCCCGGCTCGGTTGGATCTCGTCCCAGCACGCAGCGGAGTTGGTGAATGCTATTGCGGCAGCTGGAGCGAGCGGACTGTCCGGGTCGGGGGCGGTGCCGACGCCGCCGCACTTTTTGGTAACCACGGTGGCGATGCGGGCGGCGAGATTACCCAGATTATTGGCAAGGTCGGAGTTGTAACGGCCGACGAGGCCTTCGTACGTGAAGTCGCCGTCGCTGCCGTACGGGGTTTCGGCGAGGACGTAGTATCGGAAGCCGTCAAGTCCGACGTCGTCGATCAGGTCGAGGGGGTTTACGACGTTGCCTGATGTCTTCGATATCTTCTCGCCGCCAACGAGCAACCAGCCGCCGATGGCCCAGCGCTTCGGAAGTTCGACGCCGGCCGACATCAGCATCGCCGGCCAGTACACGCAGTGCTGTCGGACGATGTCCTTGCCGATTAGATGGGTTGGCGGCCACCAGTCGGTGTACTCCGCTGCATCGGCGCCGCTCGACCCGAAGCCGACGGCGGCTAGATAGTTGGTCAGCGCGTCGAACCAAACATAGGTGACGTGCTTCGGGTCCCATGGGAGCGGGATGCCCCATTCGAGCGAGGTGCGGCTGATCGAGAAGTCGCGTAGTCCGCTACGGATTAGGCCGAGCGCTTCGTTGCCGCGATGTTCGGGGGTCATCGCGTTCGGGTGTTTGGCGTACCAATCGAGGAGTAGGTCCTGGAAGCGGCTGAGCCGGAAGAAGTAGTTCTCTTCCTCGAAGTACTCGACCGGGCGCTGGTGGATCGGACATAACTCGCCTTCACCGACGACGCCGCTTACTGAGACCAGTTCGTCGTCGGAGTAGTACTCCTCGCAGGCGACGCAGTACTTGCCAGCGAATGTGTCGAGTTCAATGTCGCCCGCTTCGTAGCAGCGTTGGAGCAACTCGGCGACAGCGTCCTTGTGGCGCCGTTCGGTCGTTCGGATGAAGTCGTCGTTCGCGATGTTCAGCTTGTCCCAGGCTGCGGCGAACTTCGGTGCGATCTTGTCAGTAAACGCCTGTGGGGTGACACCGGCGGCTTCGGCGGCCTGCTGGATCTTGAGGCCGTGCTCATCGGTGCCGGTCAGGAACTTGGTGGGGTTTCCGTTCAGACGGCTCCAACGAGTGATCGCATCACCGATGATCGTGGTGTACGCATGCCCGAGGTGGGGCTCCGCGTTCACGTAGTAGATCGGGGTCGTCACGTACGTCCGGCTCACGGCCTGCACGTTACTGCCGGACTCCTCCGCCCGACCCGATGTTCCAATGCCGCTGCGTGTCGGTGTTCGCGGTGGGGTCTGCGAGGGCAACCGCTGGACGCAGCTGATGTCACATGGTCGTGGTTCGGACCGCCGATGCCGCATTGCCTACGGTGCGCTGCGTGAGTCGCTTCTCCAACGCAACCGCTGTGACGCCGAGCGGCGGCGGCCGCTTCGCTGCAACTGTGCATGAAGGTTGGGATATTGGTGGGAATGCCAACGGCGGCTACCTGATGGCGATCGCCGGACGGGCGATGACCGATATGGTCGGGCGACCGCCGCTCACCGTGACGGCACATTACCTGCGGCCGGCGCCGACCGGCGAGTGTCAGATTGATGTCTCGATCGTTCGGTCGGGCCGGCGACTGGCGACGGCAACAGCGACGTTGTCGATCGCGGGGAAGCCAACACTCCAGTTGCTTGGGACGTTCGGTGACCAGATGCCTGGTGGCCCGAGTCGTCAGATGGAGGCGCCGATCGACCTTCCTGACTGGGATGACTGTGCATTGCCCCCGTCGCCGACCGACGGTCCCAAGCCGGCGTTGATGGAACAGATCGACGTGCGGATGCGCCCGGGTGACGAAGGTTTTCGCCGTGGCGAGCCGTCGGGACGTGCCGAGATGACCGGCTGGTTCGCGCTTGCCGATGCCGAACATGTTGATGTGATCGGGTTGCTGCTCGTGGCCGACGCGTTCCCACCGCCGGTGTTTAACGCCGGTCTTCCCGTTGCGTGGGCGCCAACGGTGGAACTTACCGTGCACATCCGGGGAGTTCCGATGCCGGGTCCGCTGCGTTGCGCGTTTCGGTCCCGCTTCATTCACGACGGACTCCTCGACGCAGAAGGAGAGGTGTGGGACTCGACCGGAACGCTTGTGTGCCAGTCCCGTCAATTGGCCCTCACCCCGCGATCGTAGACGAACGGAGAGCGGGGCCTTATCGACGAAAGATGCTGTTCGACCGACGGTGACGGCCGACTTGGGTGCCGATTACGAAACCACCGACGCCGATACCGGCTGTGGCGACTCCTGAGAGGGAGCGCCGGATCACTGACTTGGTGCGCTGGCTGAAGATCACAATCGGCCATCCGTTGCGGCGGGCATGACGTTCGAGCTTCGAGTCGGGGTTGACGGCGACGGGGTGACCGACTGCTTCAAGCATCGGCAGGTCGCTTGCAGAGTCGCTATAAGCGTAGCTTTGGGCGAGGTCGTAGCTGTTCCACGATGCCAGCGCCTGCATTGCCTCGACCTTGCCCTCGCCGTAGCAGAACGGCCCGTCAAGCTCGCCCGTGTAGACGCCGTTGTCGACGCAACTTCTAGTTCCGACACCACTGGTCATACCGAGCGCCTGGGCGAGCGGCTCGACGATTTCCTGCGGCGCGGCGGAGACGATGAACGTGTCACGGCCTGCACGGCGGTGTCGTTCGAGCAACCGCTTCGCCTCGGGGCGCACGCGTTCGATGAGGCGGGGCAGGATTTCAGCGTTGAGCGCCTGGAGGTCGGCCTGGAGTAGACCGGTGACCGCGCCGAGAATTCGCTTGCGCACCTGGTCGCTGGTGTCGTCACTCGCCCCAAACAGTTTGAAGGCCACTGCGCTGCCGGCGTCGCGGGCGAACTGGTGGGTCGGGACCAGGCCAGCCTTGCGCGCTTGGATGGCGAGTGTGAATGCTGAAGAGCCCGAGATCAGAGTGCGGTCGAGGTCGAAGAAGGCCGCGCTGGGGCCACTCCCAGTGACGGCAACGTACTCTGTCATAGCCTTCAGTTTGCCCGGTCAGTCAGAGGTCCGGGCGTCGGAGACGTATTCAGACCTAGTGCCATCTGGTACACGTCGCGGCGCCGCCGACCGGTTGTTGCAGCAACTGATGCGGCGGCATCTCGGGTGGAGGCACCGTCGGCGATCGATGACCGCAACGCGGCTCGTACGTCATCATCGGGAATCGGGGTGGGCTCGGTCGAAATGCCGCCGAGCACGATGACGTACTCACCCCGCGGCTTGTCCACCTCGATCGATCCGAGGGTCCCGCGAATGGTCTGCTCATGCAGTTTGGTGAGCTCGCGGGAGACCGCCACGGTCCGCTCGGTGCCACACGCACTCAGCAGATCGTTGAGGGTGCGTTCGATCCGGTGTGGTGCTTCGTAGAGCACGACCGTCCGGGTCTCGGCGGCGATCTCGGCGATTCGTTCGGTTCGTTCTCGGCCCTTACGCGGAAGGAAACCCTCCATTACGTGGCGGCCGCTCGGCAGCCCGCTGATGGTTACGGCCATCGTTGCCGCACTCGGACCAGGAACTGCGCTGACGGTGTGGCCGGCCTCGATCGCTGCGGCGACGAGGCGCTCGCCAGGGTCGGAGATTCCTGGGCTCCCGGCATCGCTCACAACGGCCACGTTGGCCCCGCTCGACAAGACGTCGAGGACCTGGGTGGTGAGGTCGAATTCGGTGTGTTCGTTGCAGACCGTCAGTCGATTCGCACGGATACCTGCATGACGGAGGAGGTTTCCGGTGCGGCGTGTGTCCTCGCAGCAGACGAGCTCCACAGCGGCGAGCACATCGACCGCCCGCGGTGCTAAGTCGCCGAGGTTCCCGATCGGCGTGGCAACGAGCCACAGAGTGCTCATTGGTCGTCGTCGCGTAATTCGATGACGTCGCCGACGTGCACCCCCCAGCGTGCAAACGCGCCGGCTTCGGCTTCGATCACCATTTGCGCCCGTGGCACCGGTAGCCCTATGCGCTGGCGCGGCATCTGCACGGTGCGCACGACCAACCCGTCGGCGTCGAGGAAGGCGACGTCGATCGGAAAGCGCATTCGGATGGTGTGGACCCACCGGCATGGCTCGATGACTAGGGCCCCCTCGAACGAATCGCGACCCAGCAGTCCGTGTCGGCGTTCGCTGCGCGTTGTCGCGCGTTTTGCCGATGCGAGCACGTGAGCGTCGCTGACGAGCCAGGGCATCTCTTAAGCATGCCACGCAGGTGGTGCGTTGGGCGGTCTCGTCAAACGTTGAAGCGGAACTCCATCACGTCGCCGTCCTGCGCGATGTAGTCCTTGCCTTCCATGCGCATCTTGCCGACTTCTTTGGCAGCGTTCCACGAGCCGAGTTCGAGGAGTTCGTCCCACTGGATGACCTCGGCCTTAATGAAGCCGCGCTGGAAGTCGCCGTGGATCCGCCCGGCGCACACAGGCGCAGTCGAGCCTTCGTAAAATGTCCAGGCGCGTGATTCCTGGTCACCTGTGGTGAGGTACGTCCGTAGTCCGAGCAGGTGGTACGCGCTGCGCACCATTCGAAACAGGGCACCCTCGCCGAGCCCGAAGCCTTCGAGGATCTCGGCACGTTCCTCGGGGTCGTCGATCGCAGCGGCTTCGGCTTCCATTTGGACACACATGCCGATGATTTCGACGTTGTCGCCGGCGTTGTTGAACTCGGCAGCGACGCGGGCCTCGTGCTCTGGGATGGCCTCAATGTCGTCCTCGCCGACGTTGACGACGACCAGCACACGACGGTTGGTTAGCAAGAAGTACGGCTGGAGCGTTTCGCGGACGTCGTCACTGAGCCCGGCACGATAGAGCGGCAGCCCATCGGCCAGCGCGTCATGAGCGGCCTGCAGTGCCTCGGTCTCGTCGACCAATGACTTGTCGAGTTTTGAGGCGCGCTTTGTCTGGTGGAGGCGTTTCTCGATCGTTTCGAGGTCGGCGAGCGCAAGTTCAATCTCGACCACACGGAGGTGCTCGAGGGGATCGCAGGGGCCGACGATGTCGTCGTTGACGAACGCGCGTAAAACGAACACGATTGCGTCAACTTCGCGGATGTTAGCGAGGAATTTGTTGCCCAGACCTTCGCCTGTGCTGGCACCCTCGACGAGTCCGCCGATGTCGACGACTTCGACCTGGGCGTGAATGGTCTTCTTCGACTTCGACATCTCAGACAGTTGGTCAAGGCGGGTGTCGGGCACCATGGCGACACCGATGTTCGGGTCCTTCGTTGCGAACGGATACGGCGCAGCTAGCGCACCACCTCCGGTTAGAGCGTTGTACAACGAGCTTTTGCCCGCGTTGGGGAGACCGACCAGACCGAAGCGTTCCATGCGGCTCACGAGGCTAGCGCTCCTGGCGTTCCCATTGGGCTGGGTTGAACCCGATCCAGAAAGACTTGCGCGGTCAACGTGACGGCGAGTCCGAGCTCAATCCAAAGCCGCGGTGCCTGCCCGGAACGTATCGGCCCAGAAGCCCCCGGACAGGCGGGGGTACGATCGTCGTATGACGCCCGAGGCCGCTTTGCTGCGCGTGATTCACTGCCTTGACCGGGCGCAGGCGTCGGGTTTCAAAACAAAGGCGTTCGTGCGGGCGCTCGATGTCGTGCGTTCAACCGATCCTGACGAGCTCACGCAGCGCGCCGATGATGACACGCTCATCCACTTGGATGGAATCGGTGCGGCGACGGCGCAGGTGATCGCCGACGCGCTCGCTGGACGCACAGTTGAGTACCTGACTGATTTAGAGGTCACGTCACGGGTCAAGGTCAGCGACCAGGCCCGCCCGTATCGCGATGCGTTGCGGGGCGACTGCCACATGCATTCGACCTGGAGCGACGGGGGAGCGCCGATCGAGCGGATGGCGGCCACGGCTATCGCTATTGGTCATGAGTACATGGTGCAGACCGACCACTCGGCCCGGTTGACGATCGCCCATGGGTTGAATGAGGAGCGGTTGAGTGAGCAACTCGGCCAGATCGAAGTCGTCAATGAGGTGATCGCCGACTCCGGTCATGACTTTCGGGTTCTGTCCGGGATGGAGGTCGACATCCTCGAAGACGGTGCGCTCGATCTGTCTGACGAGATGCTCGCCCGCCTCGACGTAGTGGTCGCAAGCGTTCACTCGAAGTTGCGGATGGATCGCCAGCAGATGACCGAGCGGATGCTGCGGGCCATCGCGTCACCTCACGTCGATATCCTCGGCCATTGCACGGGGCGGATGATCGGTAAGCGGCCACCGAGCGACTTCGATGCCGACTGCGTGTTCGACGCCTGTGCGCAGTTCGACACGGCGGTCGAGATCAACTGTCGGCCCGAGCGTCTCGACCCGCCGCGGGAGTTGTTGCGGATGGCAGTCGAGTATGGCTGCTGGTTCACGATCGATACTGACGCACATGCGACGGGTCAGCTCGAATGGCAGGCGCTCGGGTGCGCTCGTGCCGCTGATTGCGGTGTGCCGATCGAACGAATTCTCAACACCAAGCCGGTCGAAGAACTCCTTGCCTGGACCGGTATCGCCGCCTGACTGAAGCTGTTACCTGGCCCTGCGGGCGTCGCGGAAGCTGTCGGATCAGGACATGAGGATCCCGTAGGCGGCAAGGAGGGGGCCGGCGCCGCGCGGATCGCCAGTGAGCGACGATTCCATTTTATTCATTACGTAGCTGTAGCTGAGGTTCAGGTCCATGTCGATGATCGCCAACGAGCCGCCCCAGCCGCCCCAGTAGCAGGTGCGCGGGTTGGGCAGCGGCAGCATCGGGCCTGGCAGGCCGAAGCCCATTCCGAGCTTCAGTTCGGTGCCAAGTAGCACCTTGTCCATCCCTTCGGCCTGGACGTCGAAGATCTGTTCGAGGCCCTCGGCGGAGATGATCTGCTTCCCATTCGCTGACCCACCGTTCGCTGTGAGCGTGTGGACCGCCGCGACGGAGCGGGCGTTTCCGTGGCCGCCTGCGGCGGGTACCTCGGCGCGCCGCCAGGCCGGTGTGGACGAGAACGATGCGTCCACCATTGGGTTGCTGAGCGTGCGCCAGGCGATCGACAACTCACCGACGTCCGACGCGCTTGGAACTTCCCCGAGTCCCAACGACGGCGCGATGACGTGCGCAATACGTGAGTCGTGTTCGGCGGTGGTACCAATGTGGAAGTCGGCGCCGAGTGGGCCCGCAATCTCGTCGGCGAAGAACTGTCCGAGGGAGCGGCCCGAGATGCGCTTAACGATCTCGCCGAGCAGGTAGCCCTGGCTGATGGCGTGGTAGCCCGAACCGGATCCCGGCTCCCACCAGGGCGCCTGGTTCGCGTGGAGCCCGACGAGCTTGTCGTGGTCGAGTAGATCGTTGATCGTGAGCGGCTCATCCCAGCCCGACAGGCCAGCTGTATGGCCCAGGATGTGGCGCGTCGCCACCTGCCCCTTGCCGCCGGCAGCAAACTCGGGCCAGTACGTTGCGACCGGTGCGTACAGGTTGAGTTCGCCGCGATCGGCGAGCAGAAGACAACACAGGAACGACATTGTCTTAGTGGTTGACCATACGTTGATGATCGTGTCTTTCTCCCACGGGCGTTCGCCGTCGTCGTAAGTAGCCGTGCCGCCCCACAAGTCGAACACGACCTCGCCGTTCACGGTTGCGCTGACCGAGGCGCCGACTTCGCCGCTCTGTTCCCAGTTGGCAGCGAAGGCGTCACGAACAGCTTCGAACCCTGGGGCGACGGTTCCGTGGATTTCGATGGTCATCGCACGAAGTTAGTGACCGGCTGATACGTCTTCCGACTCGGCGAGTCGAGATAACGAGGTGATGTTTGCCGACTCCGATTTGCGCGGGACCTTCCCCGTCTGGGCGCACGACTGGGCTACCCCAATAATATCGATGGCGATGCTGCAAGCCGGCACGAATCAGCATCTTGGTCCGACTCGGTCTGTGGTGTGTTCGCTCGGGCTCGGTCCGGAGGATCTCCATGCTCTCTGCTGCCGTCGACGCGATGCAGCGATGTGGACGACCGCCGCATTCGACGGGCGGCGATAAGGCGCCGACCTTCTCAGTGGTGTTGTCGAGGAGGACGACTCCACCGGGTCGGCCAAGCGCAAGTTAGAGGCGAACACTGCCGGCATCGCGTAGATGTGCGAGACGGTGGTCGTCACCATCGCGGTCTCGTTCTGGCCCGCCGCCGTTGGTGACGCGTCCAAACGGTCGTAAGCTTGAGGCCTTATGTCGAAGAAGACCAAGAAGCGTAAGGCCCGGCTCCGCCGCTCAAAGGCGAACCACGGCAAGCGCCCCAACATGGGCCGCTGACGCCCGGCGTCACCGAATCGAACTGTCGCTCAGGCGCTCGCGACTTGATCTTCCGAGATCACGGCACGGGCGCCTCGTAGCGTCTGGGTCCGGATCAGGAAGGTTCGGTGGTGGTCTGCGAGGATCTTACGATGTCGGCGCGAGTGGAATGGTTGGACATCGTCGGCGACCCTGAGGTCTGGCGATCGGTGGGACTGGTGGTAGCCGATGACGGTCTGGTCCCGTTGATGGGCACGTCGCTGCGCATAACCCCACCTACCGCTGCGGACGACATAGGGATCGCTGGCTGGGCGCTTAGCGGTGTCGACGCAGCGCTCGACGGCGCTGATATCGACGGATTACAGACCAGGGTCGTGGGCGCGGCAAGCCCAATGTTCGGTCAGCATGACGTCGGTGCGAGCGGACTTGATCACGTGGTGGTCATGACATGTGACCTTGAACGCACGACCGGCGCAATCGAGTCGGCGACCGGGTGCGGGTTGAAGCGGATGCGCGAGGTGGGTGAGATGCGTCAGGGTTTCCATCGGCTCGGTCGGGGCGGGCTGATCGTCGAGGTTGTGTCGCTGCCCGAGCTTCCGGAGGGCCCAGCCCGTTTTTGGGGCGTGGTTCTCAACGTCGACGATCTAGACATGGCGTGCGCGCGCATTGGCGCGGATCGCGTGAGCCTGCCGAAGGATGCCGTGCAACCGGGTCGGCGCATCGCAACGATCAGCGCTGCCGTCGGCCTCGGCTTGCCCGTCGCTCTTATGACCGCATGACCTGCCGTGTTCACAGCGATTTGGCTCGGTGGTAGGTTGTCGACAGACCATCGCCTGTGTTCCCGTCCAGGCCACTCATGGATCGGCCGGAAGAATCGATACCTTCGGCATTGCAAAGCGATCGTGACAATCAGGATGGCATCAGCGGACAAGATCGATCATTGCCGATGCGGTGGTCACCACCGATGCGCCAGCGGCGAGTCAGCCAATTTCATGATCGGGACAGGGCGATTAGTCGCATTCTGCGGGCCACTAGCCGCCCGAAGGGTCCGTCCGTGGCGCTCCACTCCTCGTTGAATCGATAGCTGAGGACGGACGGTCGGCTGTCGCACGGGTGTTCGCACTGCATGAGACAAGACCGTTACGCATCCATCCCTTTCAACCCGCCCAGCAGCGACGAAGCGCCCCCTGGCCAGGCACTCTCCGAGCGGCCATCCGGTCCCCGTTCGTCCTCAGGCGCCGCGTACTGTCAGGTCGGCGGCTATTTGTTCGCGGAACCACGCGTAAGTTGTGGTGATCCCGTCTTCCAGGTCGATCGTCGGCTCCCAGCCCAACCTGTTGAGTTTCGACGTATCGAGCACCTTGCGTGGCATTCCGTTGGGCTTGGACGCATCAAATTGCACGGTGGCATCTGGGCACACGATGTCGCGGATCTTCGCTGCCAGCTTGCCGATCGGCAGATCGACCCCGGTGCCAATGTTGACGTGGCCAACATCGCTGTAGTTGTCCATCAAGAACAGGCAGGCATCGGCGAGATCGTCGACATGGAGAAATTCGCGCCGGGGCGCTCCCGTGCCCCATACCTCGACCACCTTGTCGTCGGAAGCGCGGGCATCGTGAAACTTTCGCATCAAAGCTGGCAGCACATGGCTTGACGTCAGATCGAAGTTGTCGTTCGGCCCGTACAAGTTGGTCGGCATCGCAGAAATGAAATCTGACCCGTACTGCTCACGATACGATTGGCACAGTTTGATGCCTGCGATCTTGGCGATTGCGTATGCCTCGTTTGTCGGCTCCAATGGGCCAGTCAACAGCGCCTTCTCGCTGATCGGCTGGTCTGCATTGCGCGGGTAGATGCACGACGAACCTAGGTACAGCAACTTGCTCACCCCGCAGAGATGAGCAGCATGAACGACCGTGCCGTGGATCATCATGTTGTCGTAGATGAATTCGGCGGGTCGGGTGCTGTTGGCCATGATTCCGCCAACCGTTCCCGCAACGAGGAAGACGTGGTCGGGACGGTTTTCCTCGAACCAGCGGGTGACCTCCAACTGATTGCGCAGATCAAGTTCTGCCCGCGTTGCGGTGAAGAGGTTCGTGAATCCGTCTCGTTTGAGCCGACGAACGATCGCAGATCCGACGAGGCCACCATGGCCCGCCACGAACACCCTGCTGTCGCGATCAATCACCATGCCGCCACGCTATCGAGATGCGACGAACGGGTCAGTTTGTTGCCAATCTGCCGCTTAGGTAGGCAAGTCCGTCGTGGCACGACTCGCCAAGCGGACACCACCTACAACTGACGCCAGGCTGTCGGGTCGGCGGTCGGTTTTCCGACTCCAGTTCAATGATTCGATGGATGCCATCCAACGTACGACGCATGGCCGTTTCGAGCATCCGCTCGGAAACGTCGTCGGCGTGCGCCTCAGCAGAGTCCAGGTAAAACGTCGCAACTTTACGGGGAGGAACTTCGCGCACGAGCGTTTCAAGCAGAGCGTAGAAGGCCAGGTCCTGTCGATGGCGAGCATTCGGTCTACCTGTCTTGAGGTCGATGATCACCTTGCGGCTCTCGCGACCGTTAGGGCGCCCGAACAGCAAATCGACCTTGCCTGCCAACGTGATCGGGCCAATGTTCGGCCAGCGCACGGACGCTTCCGTGACGGGCGCCCACCTCGGGCTCAGCGGCGGAAAGTTCTCGACGAACTGGGTGACTCGCACAGCCGTCTGGCCTCGCACGTCGGCGTCCTCGGCCGGGGAGAGGCCATTGATCCACTGTCCGATACTCCGGCTTTCGTCGGCCAGGCGAGCAAGCGCCTGATCAACTAGGTCGATCGGTGTCGGGTCGCCGAGCCGCGGTGGCCATGACAGCAGCAGTTCGATCGCCCGGTGAGCGATCGTCCCCTTCGCGTTTGCTGTGGTCCACTCGAACTCGTCTGGCTGAAGATGATGCTCCTCGCATTCGAGCACCGAGGCGATCCGATGTTTCGAGACCCAGATCTCCTCGTCAGGGTCTAGTCGGGCCGCGAAATGGTCGAGCGCTTCACGCATTTCTGCTCTGACATTCTCAACGAATTCAGGGTTGAATATTACGGGATCGCCACCCCGGCGCAGTACGTTCAGCGTGCGCTGCTGTACCGGACTCCAGCCCTCAAGGGGATCGTTCATAGCCCTGGACTGTAGGCGGAGGGTGCGCGGCTCGGAGACACAGTGTCCGCTAGCCTCTCGCCGTCATGAATGGTGCAAACGGCGATCTACGCCTGATCGACTCAAAGCTTGCACGTCGCTGATTCATGTCTCGCACTGCCGCACTGAACATTATTCTGGCGACGATCGTTGTCGGACTGATAGCAACGTTCATCTTTCTTGAGGTGACCGAGGAAAGTACCGTTCCTGCGACGACCACGACGACGACCACGACGACGACGATGCCGCCGACGACGACTACGACGACTACGACCACCACGATTCCGCCGACGACCACGACCACTACCACAACGGTGCCGCCCACCACCCTGGTGCCGACCGAACGCTTCTTCGTCGGTGTGCTTGTCGTGAACGGAACGAGCGCCGGCGAGCGACTCCAACCGGTCATCAACACGCTCAGCGATCGCGGATACTTTGACGTACGCGGTGTAGTTGGCGCGACGCAGGCCCGGGAAACGACGATCTACTACGTCGAGCCGTTCCTCGGTGAGGCCGAAATCGTGGCGCTCGACCTAGGATACGAACTCGACGACATCGAGATCCTTCCTGTGTCGGAGATGCCACCGGTGTCGGGTGTTGGTGTGGCCAAAGTGATCGTTTACCTCGGGCCAGGCGCCATGCCCGAACCGCCACCAATCACCGACCCGTCGCCCGCCGAGTAACCCTCACCTGCAAGGTGGCGACCTGCAACTCAACGCGGCGATTCCGGTGTTTGGTCCGTTTTTGCAACTACCGATTCTGAGGAGCACGGGACCCGATGCCGAATGCTCCGATCGGCCTCGCTTTACATTGCGGCGTCTTCTTCGCTTCGACAGCGCCGATCGACGATCTGTACGTCTTCGATGACCCTGCTCAAGGAGCTCACCCTCGCCGCCGTGGGTAAAACAAAATCTCATCGCCGCGGATCAGGCTGGCGCCGCACGCAGCCGACCTGTTCGCGCTGCGCACCGATGCACAGACTGCGAGCGGGACACCGTCAGGCTCTCCGCTTGGACCCTGACGGCGATCGATGCGGTTATGGCGACCAATTCGGCGACCAAGGCGGTGGTTGCGGGTGCGAGAGCGATATCAATCTCGTGAACTCTGAAGTACCCGTGCGCCAACATAAGGCCATGGAGATTTCTTCGACCGTCGAATTCGCACATGCCGCCCGGGTACTGACCCGAGCAGCAGTGGCGAGTTCGCTTGTCGCACCGAGCTTCCGCTGCCCGCCCCGACTTGTCGGAGTTGATCGCAGCATTCGTCGACGTGGCGGTCCCTCAGGTGCCGACCCTGTAGTCTCCGTTCGCGTGAAGAGCCGCCAGCGTGAAGCCGTGCTCGCCGACATGATCGAGGGGGTCGTCATCGCCAACGGTCTGGCCACACCTGATGCCGACCGGGTTCGCAATGAGCTCTGGCAGGTTATGGCCTCTCAAGAGCTGTGCGTCGCCTCATGACCGGCGTAGTCTTCTCTTGCCCGCCCGGGTGGCGAAATTGGCAGACGCGGGGGGCTTAAACCCCCCTTCTCCCCAGGGAGAGTGCGGGTTCAAGTCCCGCCCCGGGCACCACCGTTGAACAGGGGAAACGTGCGAGATCGTTCCGAGTTCGAGCGCTAGCACTGAGACGATTAGGATTCAGGCCGCCGGATCCCATCGAGGACCAGACGAAGAACTTGCGAGGCGAATGGAACGGATGGACCGTTTGCCGCACGCGATGTGCAGTGTGGGCGGGTCTCCAGGGTCTCGATGAGGTGGCACGTGCCGTCCAGCATGAGACAGTGGGTCCGGTACCGAGGGGTTCGTACCTGAACTTGCCGGGGTCTTCGACGAACGCAATCTTGCGACCTAGCGCAAACATCTGTCCCTCAATCTATCGGTTCCCCCGGGTTACTAGGCGTAGTTTGCGTTGCATGTTAGGTATACCTAACATACAACGAATGGAGCGCACCGGCCCTCTCTGCACTGCTGGCGGATTATTAGTGGTGACCGTCGTCTTCTGTTGGTGTCCTGAACCTGCAGGGCAGCAGTGTGCAGGTGCTGCCCTGCAGAGGCCCGCGTGCTGGCGGGTTCCCCGACTGACTACTGCCGACCCGCAAGGAGACATGTGATGACGACACCTAGCTCTGCGGCGGGTAACGCCGTCGATCCCCACAGGTCTGCAGGGCCGCCCATCGTTGGAGATCTTGCGACGTTCCCGTCGTACGCGGAACTGTCGCGCACCCTGATCGAACCAGGCGGAATCGCGACGTTGTCGACGCTGACTGATTCGGGGCATCCCTACACGTCAATCGCTCCGTACTCTGCATTCACTGCTGGGGCACCACTTGTCTGCGTGTCATCTTTCGCTGAGCACACGCGCAACCTGCAGGGCGACCCCAGAGCGAGCGTGCTCATTGAGGCGCCGAGCGCCCCAGGCATCGATCCACTCTCGCTAGCCCGAGTTACAGCGATTGGATCGTTCATGCCCGTCGATCCCACCGAAGACGAGATCGAAGCACACCTCGATCTTCATCCGTTTGCCCGGCACTACGTCGAATTCCCCGACTTTTCGTGGTGGCGGCTCGGCGTTGCAACTCTCCGCTACGTCGGTGGGTTCGGTGTGATGGGCTGGGCTACTGGTCGCAGCTACGCCAACGCTGTGGCAGACCCGGTGCTGCCGCACGCAGGACCAATGATTGAGCACCTCGATGCCGATCACGCCGAGGCCTGTGTCTCTATCGTCCAACAGCTCGCAGGTGTTCGTGACGCGGTCCGTGCTCCGGTGTCCTCAATCGATCGCTACGGCATGACCTTCGACGCTTACCGGTCCGATGGCAGCCACCTCGCAACGGCTCGTGTTGCATTCGCTGAGCCACTCAAGGCCCCCGACTCGGTGCGCGCTGCGTCGGTCGCTCTTGTTCGACGCGCCACAGCCGCACAGAGCAGCTGAACCCTTCAGATTTGCTCTCGATCAGGCCAAACCGGACTCCGCGTCTCTCATCAACCCGTACACCAATTGCCAGGAGCCAACAATGACATCACTGGAACGCCTTCGCCTTGCGGTTGCGCTCGCCCACACCGTACGCGGCGCTGAGCTGCATTTGTCGACTGATCGCGGTGAGCAAATCGTCGTCAGTCACCATCCAGCAGCCGACATTGATCCGTGCGCGCTGCGGCGCGTCGCTGCAGCAAGTGCATGCCCGACCCAGCCTGATTATTCCAAACGAGTCGTTGACATCACCTTCGGCGGGACCCTGATCGACCTCGGCGGTGGCGTGTTCTCGTCGCTCCGCGACGATGTCGCACGGCGCTGGGTGGTCACCCTGCTCGACCCTCAACGCGCGGCCGACGTGATGGAAGATATTGGTCTCGAGGCCGTCCCCGAAAGCGCAATGCGCGCGTCCCTTAAGCCCGACTCGGGTCTCGGTGTGACTGTCCTCGCCATCAGCGTAAATGATGCTCGGTACCACTACGCACTCGATGAGATAGCGGCGCAGGTAGCGGCCGCATTCTTTGTCGAAGAACTGCGCCGCTCCGCGATAGCGATCACTCACTCGAACAATCGCAAGGAAGGTGCAGCGTGAAGCGCTTCACATCTGTTGCGGTAGCAGCACCCGTGGTCCTCGCCGTATGCGGTTCCGACGATGGACGAACTACGTCAGTCGAGACGGCAGCGCCAGAGACCCCGGCAACCTCAGCTGGTGAGGCCGCAAGCAATGACGCTTCAAATGGGCTTGTCGCCTCGGAGCTCAGGGCAGTAGACATATGTCAGCGCCAGCCGCTGACTCTGCGCGAAACAGCAACTCTTGCCGCAGCTCACGACGTGGCCGATGGTGCGGCTGGTAGTGGCCTCTGCGTATTCCTCGGTTATGCAACCGGCAGACGTTAGCCAATCCCGACGTCGCGTCGATGCTGGTTGATGGCGAGTGACGCAAGTCGCCAGCGGTCGCATTCGTCGGCGAGAGCGCCGACTGTGAAATTGATTTCACGTCTGCGGAATCCATCAATGTATCCGTCCACGGCGAGGCAGAAGAGGTTCAAGCGATTCGCAAGCGCCTGTTCGCCGAGTGCAACGCCGCAAAGAAGACCTTGTCGGTCTCGCTGTATCGGCGACGTGATCACACCGACGAGGTGTAGCGACAGTGGCTTGCCGGGCAGGCTGTCGACGTCTGACCTCACCACCGGCCCCATTGGTTAAGTTACCTTTACAATTACTGTAGGCCAACCGGTACACTTCCTGCATGGATCGTTCTGGAGAGTTTCATCCTGCGTTCGAGGAGTACTGCGAGTGCATCTTCGAGCTTGGTGAAGACGACCTCGATGTGATCCAGGCGCGCATTGCCGAACGCCTCGACGTCAGCCGACCTGCAGTTTCGGAGATGATCAAGAAGATGTCCGCAGAGGGTCTCGTGACCCACGACGGCGCTCTACGCCTCACCGCGGCCGGCCAGCGGCTCGCCGAAACCGTGGTTCGCCGACACCGGCTCGCCGAGCGCTTCCTTACCGACGTACTCAAACTTTCATGGGCTGAAGCGCATCACGAAGCCGGCCGCTGGGAGCACGTCATGAGCGAAGCCGTCGAACTGGCAATGAGCGAACTGCTCGGTCATCCCACGACCTGCCCACACGGCAACCCCATTCCCGGCTCAGACTTCAAGCAACGCGACCTGATTGCGCTCAGCGAAGCCGAAGTCGGTGCCCCGGTGGTCATCCGTCGAATCACTGAGGAGCTCGAATTTCAACCGGGTCTGCTCGAGTTTCTTGAAGCGGCCTCGATTCGGCCCGGCGAGACCGTCTGTCTCGCCTCAGCCGCCCCTGATGGAACGCTCACTGTGCAAGTCGGCAATAACGCGCTTGGCGTCGCTGCATTCACGGGGGAACGCATCCTGGTCAGCACCTGAGCAATACCTGCCGCCACAAGAACCTGAAAAGCAGCGAAAGAGAGCAAGATCTGTGGAATCGTTTATCGATACCAGCGAAGTCAACCCAGTCCTTAACGACATCATGTTGGCTGAGCTCGCTGGGGTCATCCGCTACACGCACTACTCCCTCGTGATCACTGGACCGAACCGTTTACCGCTGGTCGCGTTCATGCAAGAACAGGCCGATGAGTCACTGGTGCACGCCCGACAAGCCGGTGAGATTTTGACCGGGCTCGGAGGTCACCCGACCCAAGGGATCGGTGCAATCGAGGAGACGCACGACCATTCGGTCGAAGCAATCCTCAACGAGTCAGTGGCTCACGAGCGACGTGCGCTCGACCTTTACCGCAAGCTCCTTGGGCTCGCTGAGAACAACTCGGTCTACCTCGAAGAGTACGCCCGCGGCCAAATCGGCGCCGAAGAGCTGCATGTCATTGAAATGAACAAGCTGCTGCGGGATTACACCATTGGCTGATCAACGATGCCTCCCGGTTGCTGCGGAGGGCGACCTGAGCGAGCGACCGTCGGTGGCGCTTTGCGTCGGTAAGGACTGCCGACAACGGTGTGAGTTCGCGAAAGTCCGCAAGATGCTGGCGGTCGACTGTGATGTCATCGAGTTGAAGTGCGTCGGATTGTGCAACGGCCCTGTCGTCGTCACAGATCTGGACAACAGCGCGCCCGATGTGTACTGCAAGCTGCGGAGCAAGAGTGATCGTCGGCTGCTGCGCGAACGCGTCACTGGCGACCGTCGGGCACGCAAGAAGCTTGTGGACAAGCGCGTTGCACGCAAGAAGGTGCTCAACGTGGTCTCGCGCCAACTGCGGCGCGTCGCCTGACGAGATGGCGCCCCCGGGCCCCTTGGCGAAAATTACGAACAGATCACAGGATACTCAACGGTCGTCATGGTCATCCTTAGATCGAAGGGATTTCGGTGGGCAAGCCGGGCTTCCTGACCTTGCTGAGCGTTCGGAAGCCGACTGCTCGCTCTCAGGTGGTGAAGAGGTCCGAGTAGTCGGTGCGCAGGGCCGCCTTTTGCACCTTTGACATTGCGTTGCGGGGAAGTGCCTCGGCCGAGATGTAGCGCTTGGGGTGCTTGAAGCGGGCGAGCACTCCGTCGAGCGATGCCGCAAGCTCGTCGTTAGTAATGTCGGTGGTGCCGTCACGCACGACCACCGCAACAACGGCCTCACCTAAGTCGGGATGCGGGACACCGATAACGCCCGTCTCCAGAACACCCGGAAGATCATCAAGAACCATTTCGACTTCCTTGGGATAGATGTTGTAACCACCGCTGATGATCATGTCGCTCGAGCGGCCTTCGAGCGTGAGTCGACCCTGGGCGTCAACGGATCCGACATCACCCGTAATGAACCAGCCGTCACAGCGGTGCTCCGCAGTTGTTCTCTCCGGCATTTGCCAGTAGCCAGCGAAAAGCCCGGGGGAGCGGATCTCGACCACACCGGTCGCGCCCGTCGGAACCGAGAGGCCGTCGCCGTCGCAGACCCGCAACTCGACACCGGGGAGAGCGAACCCGACGGTGCCGGGCACGCGGTCCCCGGTGTATGGGTTTGACGTGATCATGCCGGCTTCGGTCATTCCGTAGCGCTCGAGGATCTGGTGGCCGGTACGCGAAGTGAACTCGGTATGGACGGCCTCAGTCATCGGCGCCGACCCGGAGGTGAACAGTCGAATTGACGAGCACGTACCGGCATCAAATGCCGGTGGATCCTGATGCAAGTCCTCAAAACCCTGCGAATCATGACGGTTCGCGCCAGGATCCACCTGAATTCGAACTTGGGTTTGGGGTCGGGGCTGGGCGAGGAGACGCGTGTACTGAGTGGGAACACCCATCATCACCGTGACGTTCGGAAGTTGTTCAATGACCTGGGCGACCTCGAACTTCGGGAGAAAAATGACCTCGTTACCGGACAGCATTGCGCAGTGCAGCGCAACGAACAGCCCGTGCACGTGGAAGATCGGCAGTGTGTGTAGCAGGACATCGTCAGCCCTGAACGCCCAAAAGTCGTGGAGAGCCAACGCGTTCGACTCGAGGTTCGCATGCGTGAGCATGGCGCCTTTGGAGCGCCCCGTCGTACCTGATGTGTAAAGCATCGCAGCGAGGTCGTCGGGGTCGCGCTCCGCAATGCCAACAAATGGCGCGGCGGCATCAGTCGCTGCGCCGAACGAGCCGTCACCCTCGGTGCCCAATGCGACGACGACCGTTGGGAGATCGTTGAGCGTTCCAGGCCGTGCGACCACGACAGTGGGCGAGGCATCATCAACGAAGTAGGCGACTTCGCTCGACGTGTATGCCGTGTTCAGCGGGAGGAAAACGGCGCCCATCCGGAGGCAAGCGAGATACAGCGCGACGTTGTCGGTCGACTTGTCGATCTGGACTACGACGCGATCACCTGTCGCAACGCCGAGTCGGCTCAGCGCCCCCGCCATGCACGCAGCACGGTGATCGATATCGCGATAGGTCAACGGCGACTGGCCAGGTACTCGCAGAAAAGGCGCGTCGAGGCGAGATGCAAACCGATTGGTAAGCGTCGAATACAGGTTGGTCATGAGATGGTCTCGCCGCTCGCGTCGGACGGTTCAGTTAGCCCTCGGGCAGATCCTTCAGGAGACAACCGTACGCGATGGGTTGCCTAGGGTCGCGACCAGCCTGGTCGAGGAGTCGACGACGAAGCTCTTTGTAGGGTTGAGATCGATGTCTCAATCGAGCGTGAAACCAAACCGCAACATCTACATGACCGATGAATTGCAGGCGATCTATGACCAGACCGTTGAGTTTGTCGCGAAGGAGGTTGTGCCGCACGGAGACTCATGGGAAGCGGCGGGCAAGGTGCCACGCGAAACCCTGCGCCAGATGGGCGAGTTGGGAATGCTCGCGCTGCGCGTGCCGGAGGAACACGGCGGGCTCGGCATGGGGATGCTCGCCTCCGCAACTTTCAGTGAGGCGCTGGGGCAATCCACTTTTGCCGGGTTTGACGTGACCGTGCTGGTGCATACGGATATGGCCGGCCCCCACCTGGTCAATTCCGGATCTCCGGAGCAACTCAAGCAATGGATGCCGGGCGTGGTGGCTGGCGAGACGATCCTCTCGATCGGTGTCAGCGAGCCCGACGCCGGATCGGACGTGGCCGGGATTCGCACCGTAGCGGTGAAGGATGGTGACGGATGGCGGATCAGCGGCACCAAAACGTTCATTACCAACGCTGTGTACGGCGACATGACCATCATCGCCGCCAAGACCGACCCTGCCAATAAGTACGGCATCACCATGTTCATCGTGCCAGCCGATACCGAGGGATTCTCTGTAGCGAACAAGCTTGACAAGCACGGCTGGCGTTGCTCCGATACCGCCGAGTTGGTCCTCAACGATGTCTGGGTTCCTGATTCGGCGGTCCTTGGCACCGTGCACCGCGGCTTCTACGAAACCATGAAGAACTTCCAGAACGAGAGGATGGTGCTGGTCGGGATGGGGGTCGGAGCTGCGCAGGCTGCGATTGACCTCACCAGTGACTACGTCGGGAATCGACCGGCCTTTGGCGGTCAACTCTCCGATCTCGGGGCAATACGCCAGCGCATGGCCATGAACCAAGCCAGAGTGGACGCGGTACGGGCCGGGATGTACCACGCCGCATGGCTCGGCGACCAAGGCGAAGATAATGTTCGCGAGATGTCCGGCGTAAAGGCGTTGGGGTGCGAAGTCGTCAACGACGTGATGTACGACTGCTTGCAATTTCACGGCGGATTGGGCTACATGCGTGAATCGACGATCGAACGAATGACCCGAGATGCACGAATCCTTCCAATCGGCGGTGGCGCAACCGAGGTCATGCTCGAAGAAGTTGCCAAGCGTCTGCTCTGACAGGTCTTTGAGTTCTGATCACTGGTTATGGATCGCCAGCACGAACGCATTCTGGGCAGTAACCGGAGGCGATCCAGCGTTAGGGACTTTGAGGCGAGTCGAGTTGCCCCATGAGCGACACCGACGAAACCCCTGGTTTATCTCTGGTCGGTGAAGCAGCGGGCGCCCACCAATTTGATTCTGTTGCTGGAGCGGACCAGGGCTGATGCAGGATCCCCGATTCACAAGCTGCAGGGTGGACCGGTCGAAACCGTGTGCAGCAAGCCGACTAGCATCCAGCCTAGTGAGCCCTCGGGTATGGACGTCGCAAACTGTGGTGTGTGGTCGCAGTATCGAAAGGTTGGTCCCGTGACCGATGCGACCGATGTGGCCTTGTTGATGGTACGAGTGGCACTGGGGTTGACGTTGGTGGCGCACGGCTGGAATAAGGCACAGAGTCTCGCCGGAACGGCTGGGTGGTTCGACTCGATCGGGATGCGTCCCGGGCGCGTGCATGCTCGACTTGCGGCCAACGGGGAGATCCTCGCAGGTGTGTGTTTGGCACTCGGCCTCCTTACCTCATTTGCGGCATTGGGCTTCGTCGGTCTGATGACGGTTGCCTGGTACACCTCGCATCGCACCACCGGGTTCTTCATCATCAAGCAGGGTTGGGAATACGTGATGGTTCTCGCAGTAGTCGCAACCTCGGTAGCGATGCTCGGACCAGGGCAGATCTCGGTGGATGACGCGATGGGCATCGCTGGCGATCTCGACGGCTACGCCGGCCTTGCAATAGCTGCCGGCGGGGGAGCCGCATCGGCGACCCTGCTCCTCGCAGTGTTTTTCCGCCCGCCGCAGGCCTGAACTCCGGTAGTCGGACGATGTCGACGCGTGCATAGTTTCTTAAAGATGGCCACTTCGCAAACGCACGCCCCGCTCGGGGACCTCATCGACCTACGCGGGAAACGAGCCCTGGTTACTGGCGGAGGCAAAGGCATCGGGGCCGCGATCTCCGCCCGACTGGTCGAAGCCGGTGCAATCGTCACGATTGCCGACCTGGATCCAGCAGCGGCGCCAGAGGTCGAGCGGATCGGGGCAGAGCTTGTCGTGTGCGACGTCGCAGCAGCGGACCAGCTCCGCAACGCCGCGGACCAGGCGGCCAATAATGCCGGACTCGACATCGTCGTCAACAACGCCGGCATCTTCCCGACGACCGGTCCACTTACCCAGGTGACCGACGAGTTTGTCCACCGCATGCTTGACATCAATGTCCGGGCTCAGTTCAGCGCCACCAGGGAGGCTGCCGTACGGATGCCGAACGGTGGATCGATCATCAACCTCGCGTCGATCGCAGCACTCGGCGGTGGCGCAAACATCTCGGCCTACGCAGCGTCAAAAGCAGCTGTGATTGCGCTCACCAGCGCCTCGGCCAACGAACTCGGGCGATCCGGCATCCGTGTCAACGCAATCGCACCCGGAGTCATCGATACCCCAGGGGTACAGGACCAAATGGAGCCGCTGCGCGCAGGTGGCATCGACATTGATGCCCGCATCGCAGCAAACCCCGTGGGATTGCGCGGCCTGCCTGACCACATCGCCTGCGCCGCTTTGTTCCTTGCGTCGGGCCTTGCTGAGTTCATCTCTGGTCACGTCCTCGTCGTCGACGGAGGATCCACAGCTTGAGCGCCATGGATGATCCGGGCGTCATGGACGTCTTTGAGGCAATGAGCACGTGTCGTGCGATGCGCTATCTGAAGCCTGACCCGGTCGATGAGCAACTGATCGAACGGGTCATCACCGCAGCAACCTGGGCGCCGAGCCCCGGGAACTCGCAAGGACGTGACTTCATTGTCGTCACCGACCCGGACAAGAAGCGGGAGATCGGTGACGCCGTCCAGGCCGTAATGGGGCACCGAGTCGCTGCGATGGACCGACCGGACCGAACTCACAGGCTGATGCTTGACGGGACTGCGCACCTGATTGAGACGCTCACGACGTGTCCTGCGTTGATCTTTGTGTGCGGCAAGGCGGTGTATCCATACGGTGCTCCTCGCGAGTCGTTCGTGTGGTCATCGATCTACCCGGCTGCGCAGAACTTGATCGTCGCCGCTCGCGCACTAGGGCTCGGCACCGTGTTCACCACGTTCCAGGGCGTCGCGGAGCCCGTCATTCGCGAAACGCTCGACATCCCCACGGACGTGCACATTGGGTGCATGATTCCGCTCGGATGGCCCGACCGAAAATTCGGTCCGCTTGAGCGTGTCGGCTACGACCAGGTCGTCCACCTCGACGGATGGCAGGGCGACCTGCGCACGTGACCCATCGCTTGCTCGCGTCTCCGCTGTCCACATTACTTATTCACTGCCTTGAACTCGGGCAGATTCTGATGCCAGCACCCGTCACTTCTCGAAATTCGCGTAAGCCGTGATGCTGGCCGTCACGATCCTTCTAAGGTCCTGGATTTGAGGGTCGGATCCGCCCGAAATTCCGGTTTGGTGGGCGCTGTGGAAGTCGATTCGGGAGGGCTGAGGTCGGCAGTCAGTCACCGGTGAAGTTCGGGCTGCGCCGTTCAGCCATCGCAGCGTTGCCTTCGGCAAAGTCGGTGGTCCGCTGGAGCCGCGCCTGCTCGCTCGCCTCGTGCACAGTCGCCGCCTCGACTCGGTCGGCCAGGTCACCGCGGAGTGTCGACCGAATGGACCGGACGGCGAGTGGGGCCGAGGCGGCGATCTCGCAAGCGAAGGCGTGGGCCGTCGCGCGCAACGAGTCGAGCGTGGCGCGACGGTCGGCAAGCCCGAGCTCGACGGCCTCGTCACCCTTCACTCGGCGCCCCGTGTAGAGCAGCTCGGCAGCCGTCTGCTGACCGACGATGCGGGGGAGCGTGACGCTTAGTCCGAATCCGTGATGGAACCCCAGTCGCGCGAAGTTGGCGCTGAAGCGAGCCTCGGGCGCAGCGATGCGGAAGTCGGCAGACAGTGCGAGCCCGAGCCCGCCTCCGATCGCAGCACCTTGCACCGCTGCGACGACCGGAGTGTTCGTGCGGAAGATCCGGACAGCCGCCGAGTACAAGTCGTCGGTCGTGTACGCACGGTCGCGTTTGGAGAAGTCGGCCCCAGCGCAGAAGTGCTTGCCTGTCGCACACAGCACGGCGGCGCGGCACCCGTCGTCTTGATCGAGCAGTTCGAGCGCAATGGCAACACCACTGATTTGCTCCAACGAGAAGAAGTTGTTGGGCGGATTGCTCAGCTCGATCGTTGCGACGTGGTCCGCCCCGACCACGGCGACGATTGCATCATTCTTGAAGACAACCCTATTCATGGCGGGTCTATCCTTCCAGCGTCCCTACCGACGTTGCGGAATGGTTCGCCCCGGTCGACGGCGGGCTCCCGCGGGAGGCCGAGCACGTTTTCGCCGATGATGTTGTGCTGAATCTCGTCGGTACCGCCCGCAATCGACTGGGCCGGCGTCGACACGAGCACCTCGGCGACGACGCTGTCGACCGGATCGTCGGACTCCTTCAGAAGCCCTCGCGCCCCGGCGATGCGTGTGTGGACGCGGTGAGCGCGACGGGCCACCTCGGACAGCGCAAGTTTGCCGATCGATCCCTCCGAGCCCGGCGGGCGACCCAGCTCGCGGCCCGCCTTCGCCCGGCCAGCAGTCCACTCGGACGCCAGTTGGAGACTGAACATGTCCGCCATTTCCTGGCGCAGCAAACGATCGTCGGTGACCTCCAACGCCGCTGCGCGCTCGGCGACGAGATCGACTCGGCCCATTCGCTGCGGATACCACTCGTAAGTTTTTAGATACTCGGCGGCCTCGAGTTTTGCTTCGTCGATAACTCGGCCGTGTGCGTCATGTGCGAAACGAACAGTGCGTTGCGTCGCGAACGAACGCTCGTGAGCAAGAGTCCCGCGGGCGACTTTCCACCCCTCACCCTCGGCCCCGACGATGTTCTCCAACGGTATTCGGGCGTCGGTCATGAATACCTCGTTGAACGAACTTCGGTAATTCATCTGCTCGATGGGTCGAGCTCCGACGGCCTCCTGGCGCATGTCGATGAGGAAGAAGGACAATCCGGCGTGCTTGATCGCTCCCCAGTTGGTGCGGGCGACGAGAATGCCCATGTCCGCATGGTCAGCGCTGGTATTCCAGACCTTTTGACCGTTGACGATCCATTCGTCGCCATCGCGCACGGCGGTGGTTGTCAGTCCGGCGAGATCTGAGCCTGCGCCGGGCTCGGAAAACAGTTGACACCACGCAAGCTCCCCGGTGAGGGTGCGACGCAGGTACTTCTGCTTCAGCTCGTCTGAGGCGTGGTCGTACATCGTCGGCGCAGCGAGCCCGAAACCGGCGCCGAGCGGGACGGTGACCCCCCCGGCCTCGCGGATGGTCGCATGCGCAACTCGATCGACCCACGCCGGCAAGTCGAGCCCGAACCAGTTGGACGACCACGATGGGACCGCCCAGCCCGAGTCAACCAATCGGTTGCGCCACTCGATGAGCGACAGCTCGGGGTCCCAGGCGTGGTCGAACCACTTGAGAACTTTTCGGGAGATGTCGTTGTCGTTGATTTCGGTCATTGTCGTGGTCGGCCCGCGTACCTCCCAACCTTCCCATTCGCGGTTCGTCGAAACGAAGTCCGACAGCAGAGACGGAACCTCGCCCGCCAGGTGTGAGAAGCACCATCCCGCCGCTCTTGCCGAGGAGGCACCGCTTGCCCGCACCACGCGTGCTGCGCGATAACCGCAACGGCATCGCCATGCTTACCCTCAACCAACCCGACAAGATCAACGCGCCTACCCCGTTGGTGTTCGTGGAGCTACGGGCCCATCTCGATGCACTCGCTGATAACGGTCCGATGCGTTGTGCTCGGCGGGCGAGGGCCGATCGTTCTGTATTGGTCATGATCGAACGGCAATCGCCGACCATGAGTCCGCACCGAGCCGGCGCTTCGAACCCGAGACCGTGAACATGCTCGAGGTGCTTTCGATCCCGACCACCGCGCGTATTCGTGGCCACTGCTACACGGGTGGTCTCGCACTCGCCAGCGACATCCTCGTTGGTGGCGTGAGTGCTCGACTCGGCGACACCCACGGTCAGTTGGGTCTCGTTCCGATCTGGGGCGTGTCGGTTCGGCTGCCGGAGCGAGTCGGACGCTCGACCGCGAAGGAACTGATGTACACGAGCCGTCGGATCGACGCGACGATGGCGGCCGACATCGGACTCGTCGATCATGTCGTGCCCGACGATGACCTCGACAAAGCGATCGATGGGCTCGCATCTGAGATTGCGGTAAATTCGCCCGGACTAATTGGATCGTCAAGGCGTCGATCATCGATTACAACGAGCGGAGTCGAAGCGTTGCGCTTGACGCCGATCGTGCGATGCTATGTGGCTGTCCGTCTGACATGACCGAACGAATATGCTCCGGCGGACGCTGAGGCTTCAGCGTTCTCGGCTGATCGAGTGCTTCGGTTGGGCCTCTGGGTCGAGATCGACGGGGTCTTCGCGGAGACCGATTGTCGCCAAACGTTGCTAATACGGCATCGTGGGTCTAATGAGCAGTCGAGATTGGGTTTCGTTCAACCGCGAAATTGTCGGGGAGTTCCGAGCGAACGGCGGACAAATCGAGCGGTTCGGTGGATTGCCCGTGGTCATCCTGCACACCATTGGCGCAGTGACCGGCGAGGTGCGACTCACCCCGCTCATCCCAATTATCGATGGTGACGACATGTTCGTGTTTGCCACCGCAGCAGGGGCGTCGAAGGACCCGGCCTGGGTCGCAAACCTGCGAGCAAATCCGCGGATCACAGTCGAGTCAGCGGACGATGAGTTCGTCGCCGACGTTGTCCCAATATCGCTCGCAGACGCGCAGCTGATGATCGACGAACGCGCAGCGACGACGCCGCAGCTCGCCGAGTACGTGTCATCGGCAGCGCCACGCGTGATCCCCGTCTTCTCCATCGAGCCGGTTCTTTGAGGTAACGCCCCCGACTTCCCGCATCGCTCGTGCCGGACCCTGCGTCGTAGTTTCCCATCGTGGTCGAAGCAGAAATTGTCATTCAAACTGGCGAAGGAGACATGGGCACGTTCGTCGTACACCCCGATGGTGCGACTTTGGTGCCGGTGGTGATCTTCCTCATGGATGCTCCTGGCAAGCGCCCGCTGCTGCACGACATGGCGCGACGCCTCGCAGGAAACGGTTACTACGTGATGTTGCCCAACCTGTACTACCGGACCACCTCGGCGTTCGAACTTGATTTCCTCAGCAAGGAGTCGTTCGAGCATATGGTCGAGTTGATGAGCAACATCGGAAATAGAGCCGTGGCGCGCGACGTCGGTGCGCTGCTCGCCCAAGCTCATCTCGATGGCGCTGCCGATGAGACCACCGTCGGTTGCGTCGGCTACTGCATGAGCGGGCCGTTCGCGCTGTGGGCAGCAGCAGAACATGCCGATGTCATGCGTGCCGCAGCTTCGTTCTACGGTGTCCGTCTCCATGTCGACGCCGACGATTCGCCTCACACTCGACTAGACAGCGTCGCCGGCGAGCTCTACATCAGTGCTGCCGAATACGACGACTACGTCCCACTCGAGATGGTCGATCGGTTCGAGGCCGTGATGCAGGATACCGACGTTGCGGGGCGGGTCGAGCGTTACTGGGGGACCCACCACGGTTTCGCCTTCGACGACCGCCCCGCATATAACCGACGTGCCGACAATCGTCACTGGGCTGCGATGCTCGACCTGTTTGATCGGAACCTGCGGTCATGACCGGTGTGATCGTTGCCGCCGACACCATGTCGCTCACCGACCTAGTCGAGTATGTCCAGCGGCTCGAAGCGCTCGGGTACAACTCGGTGTGGATCCCCGACATGTTCGGCCGCGAGATTTATGTGACCGCCGGACTTCTGCTGTCGAACACCACCACGTTGAACGTCGCCACCGGCATTGCCCACGTTTACGGCCGCGACGCGACAGCGTCTGCACAGGCGGCGCGGACGCTTTCGGAGTTGTCGGGAGGCCGATTCATCCACGGTCTCGGCGTATCGCATCCGCCGGCCGCAGAGCTGCGCGGTCATGACTGGGAGCCGCCGATCGAAAAGATGCGCACCTATCTGACCGAGCTGCGAACCGCAATGTCAGGCGGGTTGCTGCACACGCCAGCTGATCCGCCGCCGACACCGATTTACGTCGCGGCGCACGGCCCAAAGATGACGCAAGTTGCTGCCGAGCTCGCCGACGGTGTCAACACGTACATGCAGCCGCCCGAACACACGGCGACGTCGCGTGCCACCCTCGGGCCCGACAAGGAGTTGAGTGTGGTGCTCCCGTGCGTGCTTACCACCGATGTAGATGCGGCGCGGGCTGCCGGCCGCAGGGCTTTACACATCTATCTTTCGCTCCCAGCCTACCACCGGCAGTGGGCGGCCTTCGGATTCGACGAGTCAGATTGGGACGGACGAGCGAGCGACCGCCTCGTCGACGCCTACGTTGCATGGGGAGATGTCGATGCGATCCGACGACGCGCCGAGGAGCACGTTGGAGCTGGTGCCACGCAGGTGCAGCTCTCGGTCAACCACGCCGAACGGGGAGCGACAGGGCCACCTTGGGAGTTACTCGAGGCGATGGTGAAGCGGTGATTCGGCGCGTCGGTGGTGCTCGCTGCCCGACGATGGAGCTTGAGGTTGGCCTGATTTTCCGGTCACGGAAAAGGCATCCGGCAAAGTCAATGGCCCGTCGCAGGGAGAATCCTTGACTCCTCGCAGAGATTGAGCCAGTCGGACGGGTCGCCTGCGAGCAGGTGATTAAGTGTGGCGGTGTGCGGCTGCGCCGATTGGCATCGTCTGGATCTGCATGATCGCGCCGATCGATCTCACGGGTGCCGAGTCGACTCGCACCCTCCATCGTCGCTGGCAGGAACGGGCGAGTGTTGGCAGTGGCGCCGGCGCACCACGGGAGTCAAGCGCTCAAGCCGTGCAGCCGGTAGTCTCGGCGCCCATGTTGATTCTTGCGTTGATCGTCCTTGGAATGGGTATCGGGTGGGTTGCCCAGCTCATCATGGGGCGGGGTACGTCCCAGATTGATTGGACAATGGCGCTCGTTGCCGGCACTCTCGGGTCGTTCGTCGGCGGCCTATTGTTCAGCCTGCTCGCAGGAGATGGCTTGGCAGTCAAGCCGAGCGGTGTGATCGGGTCGCTGATCGGCGCATTGATCGTGACCGCAGTGTGGCAGGCGGTCGCCAAGAAGCAGCGTGCCGATGCCCGAGTCGCTGACAAGAAGCCCTGGGAGAAGTGACGGCGACGCCGCCTGAGCCCGGTCGGCTTGTCTGATCTCCTAGACGATGACCGCCGACCAAGTGATCTTTCTCGCTGTAGTCGGTTTTCGATTCGGAATTCCGCTGCTGATCCCGCGGTTTCCGTTGCCGGCGATCCTCGCCTGCCTTGTTCTAGATGCGGCCGATCAAACGATCTTCCAGCGATACACCGATCTCAACCTTGACGGATACCAGGGGTACGACAAAGCCCTTGACATCTTCTACCTTGCGATCGCCTACCTGTCGACGATTCGTAACTGGTTCGATCCGGTCGCGTTCGGGGCAGCGAGGTTTCTCTGGTACTACCGGCTTGTCGGCGTGGTTCTCTTTGAGTTGACTGAGACGCGGGCTTTGCTGATCATTTTCCCGAACACTTTCGAGTACTTCTTCATCGCGTATGAAGCGGTCCGTTGTGTGTGGGATCCGACCCGGCTTCGCAAGGGTCAGGTGTATCTCTTGGCTGCCTTGATTTGGATCTTCATAAAGTTGCCGCAGGAGTGGTGGCTGCACATCGCTCAGCTCGACTTCACGGACTTCATGAAAATCGACGTGCTGGGCACGACGCCTGAGACCGCGTGGACTGAGGCGCTCAGCCAGAACTGGTGGTTCGTGGCGCTCATAGCGGTCGTCATCGGTGTGGCTGTCTTGGGTATCAAGCGACTGCGTACTTGCCTGCCGCCAACTGATTGGTCGCTCACGTTCGACGTCGATCGGCGCGCCGATCGGACCGCGTCGGCTCGATCCGATGAGCGGTTTGCCCTGCACGTCCCCTTGTTGTTCGAAAAGGTCTCGTTGACGGCGCTTATTTCGGTGATTTTCGCTCAGCTCGTCCCCGACAGCGGTGCGTCACCGCTCCAGATCGCCGTCGCAGTGACGTTTCTGGTCGTGACGAGTTCGACGATCAGTCACTGGTTGATGCGACGAGGAGTCTCATGGTCGACCACTGCGCGCGAATTCGGTGCGATGGCCGTCGTCAACCTTCTCGTCGGAGTTGGCTACGTCATGGTGTTGCGTCGCGCCGACACCCCAGCCAACGAAGCTGCGCTGTTGTTCTTTGTCGTGCTGCTCACGCTGCTAGTGACGCTCTTCGATCGCTTCCATGACGAGCGCACATCAGCATTGGCTTGCACCGACTGAGGTGCCTGCAGCAGTACAGACCTCGGTGCAGCAGCCACGGGTCACGTTCTGGGTCCTGTGCTGCGCACCGGGTATCATCTGGACTCGTGGCACCGGCAGTTGAAGGGGGATCGCGCTTCAGCGCAAGAACGTCGACGGCAACACGCCTGGCTGCCTCGGTCGTAGCGATCAGCCTCGTGTCGCTCGTCGTAGCAACCCTCGTTGGGGTGACTACCGGCGAAGACCTTGCCGACGATCTCAACGAAGAGCACCTCCAAGCAACTGCTGAGTCCGCATCTGCAGACGTTCAAAGCGAATTAAGCGGATTACAGAGCACCACCGACGGGCTCGCAGCAAGCCCGCAGGCCTCAGTCTCGGTTGATCTGTTCGACACGGCATTCGACGAACTCGAATTGTCGATCGACAAGAACGCCTACGAGGAGGAAACCGAAGCCCTCACGACGGCCTACCGCCTTAACTACCTCGAACCGCTTCGTGCTGCGGGACGCGATGTGCAACTTCGCGACATTACCTCATCTTCCCCAGTCGCTCGATATCTCCAATACGAATACGCGATCGACCTTGGAGCGGCAGCGAGACCTGTCACGCTCGACGACGCAGGTGACGGCAGCGACTGGACCAATATCCATCGGCGGGTTCATCCGGTTTACCGTGAAGTCGTCACCCGACTTGATTTGCTGGACCTCTACCTGATTGAACCCGACGGCGACGTGGTCTACAGCGTCAGTAAGGGGCCCGACCTCGGGACGAATATGCGAACCGGGCCATACAGCGGCTCGGTCGTGGCCAATACCTTCAAGAATGTAGTTGTAGCGCCCGAAGATGGTGCCTTCGTTAGCGATCTCAGATTCTACGACGCCGTGCCGGGCGTGCCTGTTGGGGCAGTCGCAAGCCCGATTTTCGAGGAATTCGAGCTGGCTGGCGTGCTCCTAGTGACCTACAGCGCCTCCCGGCTCACCGATCTCGTCACCGCCGACGAATCGTGGGAAGAGGCGGGCCTGCCTGAGACAGGCGACGTATACCTCTTTGGTACCGGTGGGACCACGCGGACGGATCCCCGAGCTTTTCTCGAGGAGCCCAAAAAGTATCTCGATGACGCAATGGCCGAGGGGCTGATCGACGACAGCGACCGAGCACTCATTGAGGCGATTGGCACCACGGTGCTCACGCAATCCGTGCCCGACGGGACTGCTGACGCAGGGTTCGAAGGCGATGAGAGTGTTAGGTCTACTTCGAATGTCACTGGTACACCGGTGCTCAGTATCACGGTCCCGGTCGTAAGCGATTTGGTGGATTGGTTTGTCGTCGCCGAGGTCAACTCCAGGGTCGCTGGCCGTGGACTCGATGATTTTCAAGAACTGCTGATCGTGGGCGCAGCAATTTTCGTGGTGTTACTCGCGTTCGCCGCCGTCGCCTGGGCGAATGGCATCGTGCGGCCGATCCGCTATGTCAGTGATCGGATTAGCCGTCATGGCCGCAGCGAGGACGTGATCCAGGTGCCACCGCAGACACCGGTTGAGATCCAGCAACTCTCGTCCCGCCTTGAATTCATGAAGAACACGCTGGTGTCGCAGCAATCGGCGATCGCGGCCGCACGGAACGACCGGCTCGGGCTCCTTCGCTCGATGCTTCCACCTAGTGTCGCGCAGCGGTTCACGTCTGGAGATCTTCGTGCGCTCGACCAGGCCCCCGCAGCGACTGTCGCCGTCGTGGTAGTACTCGGACTCGCTGACATGGTGCGCGCTGCATCCGGATCGGCCGATCGGGAACTTGTCGACGAAATCCTCGGGGAACTCGACAACATCGCCCTCGAGCATGGCCTCGACCGAATCAAGGTAGTTGGTGATGCCTACTTTGCGGCGTGCGGCCATGATCGGCCCTACATCGACCACGCGCCCCGATCGATCGACTTCGCAGTCGAATCGATGAGCTTCATCGCCGGATTGGTCACCGACGTCCCACTCGAATTTGCAATCGGTGTGCATAGTGGCGCGGTTACTACAGGAATGGCAGGTGGCGCCAGCCTGGTCTACGACGTCTGGGGCGTCACCGTGTCGCAGGCGCATCGGCTGGCGAGGCAAGCACGCGGAGGCGAAATTCTGATGAGCGCCGAGAGCCGAGCGCTGCTGCCTGACTCGGTCTCGACCGAGTCGATCGACGGCGACGCCTATCGCATCACCTCGTCGCCGGAAGGAGTGCCGCCGACATGAACACCGTTGCAGGCCCGAGTCCATGGTGGGCGACAGTGGTCATCGTTGTGGTGCCTCTTGTCATCATCGCCGCTGCAGAGCTTGACGAGCGGCTACGGCAACGTGAATCACCTCTCCGTCGTGCAGTCGACATTCTCCGGAATTGGATGCTGCCGGCGTTTGCGGTGTGGGCGATTGCGGTGCCGGTCGTCGGCCTCGATAACGATTCACTCATCCCGACGGTTGCAGCGTCGTTTCTTCTAGTTTCGACGACGGCCGTCGTGCTCGTGGTCTTGAAGTTGGTCGTCGGTGGTATCGGGGAGCGTCGTCGGGAAGAAGAGCGACCTGTCCCACAGCTCCTACTTGCGGCCCCACGAATAGCTGTAGTCCTCATCGCAGGATGGGCTCTTGTCGGGTCTGTGTGGGGTGTGGACCTGTCCTCAGCGCTTGCGGCATTGGGCGTGACGTCGCTCATCATCTCATTTGCTCTCCAAGACACATTGAGCGGTCTTGCGTCGGGCATGTTGTTGCTCAGCGATCCCCCATTTCAAACCGGCGACTGGATTAACGCCGATGAAATCGAGGGCAAGGTGCTCGATATCAACTGGCGAACCACCCGGATTCAAAATCGTGATGGCGACACGATCATCGTTCCCAATAGTCAACTTGCGAATGCGAGTATCCAGAACTATGCCCAGGCAGCTGGCGCTCACAAAGTGCGCGTCGACCTCCAACTTGCTTTTGTCAACCCCCCAACACTTGCAAAGGCAATGTTGCTTGATGCTGCGCGCAACACGCCGGGCGTTCTGGAAGAACCTGCACCATATGTTGCTGTCCTTCAGATTGACGATCCGTTGATGGGATACCAAGTGCACATGTGGATTGCGGACTTCGCAATTGAGCCTGTGGTGAGAACTGACTTTGGGTCACTTGTTTGGTACCAGTCCCATCGTCATGGCGTGCCTTTGCCGAATCCGGCCCAAGATCTTTTTCTCTACGACGGCGTCGCGGCCGGCGAAGCACGCCTGCCCACCCCTGCTGAGCTCAGAGCCGTTCTTGCCAAGTCGCAGCTCCTCGTGTCGCTCGGAGACGTTGACCTGGACCGGCTTGCGCATTCGAGCCGAATGGAACGGTTCTCTGTCGGCGAGGTGATGGTGGACACCAGAAGCTCCAGTCAAGACCTGTTATTGATCGCCGAGGGTCGGGCGGTCCTTAATCTCGTAGAAGATGACGGCACCGAAACGGGTGTCGCCGAGCTCAGCGTGGGTGACACCGTCGGATTGCTAGGCGACGCCCCCGGTGAAGGAAGGCATCTCAGCAGCCTGGCACTCAGCGACTGCGTTGTTCTCGTTGTCGAGGCGGCCGTAGCGGCCGAAATTGGCAGCCGGAACGCCGAGGTCGCTGCGGCATTCAATCGCACGGTGACACTTAGACGTCGACGCGTAGAACGAATGTTGGAACGCCGCCATTACGAACAGGCGGGCAACGATGAATGAGGCCGACGAAGTGTTTGACGTGTCGACGGGCGAAAGGCAACGCCTGTCTATGTCCGACGACATCGATGAGATTCGTGAGCGGGCGGCCTCGCTTCCGTGGTGGCGGCGCCCTCGCCAACTCAGGCGCCAGCTCGCTGGAGTGCTCGTTGCGACTGCGCTCGCGTCCGTGTTGCTGGTCGGTGGTCTCAATTTTTATGCAGCGCAGGGACTGCTTGACGATGGCACCGAGGATCAGCTTGTTGGAATTGGGACCGCACGCGCCCGGACCATCGAGAACGGCGTCGAACGAGTCCTTGCTCGGACATCGTCGGTGTCGGGAGACCTTGGAATCGTCGACGCCCTTGGAAAGTTCGCTAACGACTTCGCAGCGTTGGAAGACGAAGTACTCTCGGCCGAGCAGCAGGCAGTGCTCGAGAATTTCTATGAAGTGAATTACGTTGAGCCGTATAACAGCCTCGGCCTCGAGGAGGCGACCGTTGAAGAGTTTCTTCCCACGAGCAACGCTGGGCGTTACCTTCAGTACCACTACATAGCGGAGCCGTGGCAACGCGGAGTCGAGCCAAGCACCGTCGTTGACGCCGGCGATGGGTCAGATTACAGCCGGACCCACGCCCGTTTTCACGAGTCACTCAACACCATGCTGACCGAGTCATTCGGCGCTGGGGACGCCGAGCTCATAACGCTCGGTGGCGACATCGTGTACAGCGTCGACAAGCGCATTGACTTTGGTACGAACATTCTCGACGGACCCTACGACGACTCGAATCTTGCGGATGTTCTTCGTGACCGCTTGCCGCGGGTTCGTTCCGGGAGCGCTGTCTTGGCCGACATTGATTTGTACCTGCCAGATGGGGGTCGGCCGGTTTTCTTTTCGGCGGTTTCGATTAAGAACGAAACTGAGACGATTGGCGCATTGGCGACCGAAATTCCTGTCGCTGCGCTGAATTCGATCACCACGTCCGGCCAGGAGTGGGAGAAGTTCGGTTTGCAAAGCGGCGAGAGTTACGTCGTTGGTGGTGACGGTCTCCTCCGGAGCGAGAGCCGGCTGTGGATCGAAGACAGAGATGAGTATCTTCGCAAAGTCAAGGACGAGCCCACGGCGCTGCTCATTGACAGGCTGGACTCGCCCATCGGTATCCAAAATATTGCGACCGAACCGGTCTCGACGGCGCTTGAAGGCGACGAGTTTCGCGGGACGTCCACGAACTATTTGGGTACGCGCAACTTTTCCTATGCGCAACCGATTGAGGTACCAGGCGTGGACTGGGTTGTGGTGGTGGATATCCCGTTGGAAGACGCTCGTGCGCCGCTGTACGACTATGCCAAGCGGCTCGGTTTCATCTTGCTGATTATTCTGCCGGTTGCAGCGCTTGTCGGCCTCTGGTTGGCTCGCCGGCTCACACGACCAATTCCGGTGGTGCTCGCTGCGGCCACGTCGATCGCCGATGGGGAACGTGACCTCGACATCCCCGATCTCGGTCAAGACGAGTTCGGAGATCTGGCCCGTCGTCTCGAGAACATGGCCGAAGAACTGGGCGACCGAGAAGCTGCCCTCGCGTCAGAGTACGAGGATCGACGAGAGTTGCTGCTCGCCGTTCTCCCGCCACGATTGATTGATGAGTCGGGCTCTGTCTCAGACTCGGGCGATCTCGCCGATCTGGCCACCGTTGTTGCCGTCACGGTCGACACATCGACCAATGAACTCGAAGAAGACGAGGACCGGCGCGCCGATCTGCTCGACCAGGTGGCGACTCTGGCGAAGGCGGCGACTGCTGACCGCAACATCGAACGGGTTCGCGCGTCTGCGGACGGTTATCTCTATCTCGTGGGGGTCGGCTTCCCCGACGGCGGTGCGGTCGAAGCCCTCGATTTTGTTGCTGACCATCTCCGTCGCTTTGAGGACCTTCGTGATCGGGAGGACCTCGACATTGCGTTGCGATTCGGGCTGGCAACAGGTCCCGTGGCTACTGGAGTGTTGGACAACGGCAGCTTGACGTTCGGGGCGTGGGGACTCCCGGTCCGTCAGGCGTCGGTGCTGGCGGCGATGTCGGACTCGAATGAGGTCCTGATCGATGCAAGTACGGCGGCTGCTGCGGGCGACAACCACGATCTCGAGCGCACCGACGAGCTGATTGCGCTTGACGCTGAGCCCATGGACCTCTACACGTTCTCGACGAACTGAACTCGCTCACTTTCGAAGGCGTCGCCGGTTCTGGTCAGCGTTGTCGCAGTGGAATCAGCTGAACACGGAGGCAGATGCTTGTGAATCTTGCTGATCAACTCTTAGTCATGTTCCGTCAACCAATCACGGAGTTGTCCCTCGGCGGTCACCATGTCGGAGGCACCGTTGCGGAGCAGGGTTGAAGTGATTATCCACTGCATACCCCGGCCAAGACGTGCACGCAGTAACGAGGCCACTAGGGGTCCCGCTTGACGCTGGGATGCACATCAACAGGTGCTTGCGGAGGATCGCTGTCCGGTGGAACGGGAGCCACTCCTTCTCCGGTGTGCTCTGCGTCATTGGTGGGATCACATCGATCGCCTTGAGATCACGGTCGTGCAGCGAGAAACGGCCACCGACGGACTTGACGCCTCCATTGTCAACTTGAACCGCCAGCGACTCGCCTAGCCCTCACGATCCGCCTGCTCACGAACTGACAAAGCAAAATGACATGGAGGTACTCAGACGGAGTAATTCAGATGAGCAGCGTCACGATAGCCACGTAGGCGAGGGCGAGTAGGCCGCCCTCGATACGTGTGACGCGAAGGCCCGTGCGCATAGACAATGTCGCTGCGGCAGCAACCACGACCGCAGCGGTGGCTGCGGTCGTGGTGAGTGATGTGTCCGCAATCTTGATGGATGTGCCGATGAGGCCAACGATGCCGCCCGCAGCAAGCGCATTGAAAAGGTTTGATCCAAGCAGGTTGCCGACCATTAAGTCAGTCTCCGAGCGGCGTGCCGACTGGATGACCGTGACCAACTCGGGCAATGACGTTCCGATCGAGACGAGTGTGGCCCCGATGAATCCGGTCGAGAGCCCCGTTCTGTCAGCGAGGTCGAGAGCTCCCCACAGCAGGAATCGACCCGACGCAATGGTGAACACGAAGCCGACGACGGTGCGTCCGACTTCGGGAACGAATCGATGGTGGGTCGCATCAGCGAACTCTGCCGCCTCGGATCCAATCGGGTCGCCGCTCTGCGATCGGGTGATCACGTACAGCGCAGCGACCATCGCAACGAGCAAGATGATGCCCTCGACGCGGTTGACTCCTCCGTTTTGCACGAAGATGCCGAACAGTGTGACGGCGCCGACCACCATGAGGGCTTCGCTACGCACAGTTCGCGAATCGATGGCGAGAGGGACGATCAGTGCCCCGACGCCGAGTAACAGCGAGAGGTTGGCAATGTTCGAGCCGATGATGTTGCCGGCCGCGACATCGGGTTGGTCGTCGAGCACGGCCAATGCTGAGACGAGGATCTCGGGGGCACTCGTGCCGAAACCGATGACCACCACGCCGACCACGAGGGATGGCACGTTCTTAATCAGAGCGACGCGAGCTGCTCCGATGACGAACTGATCGGCGGCGACAGCGAGGACGGCGATGCCGACGAGCACAGCGAGCAGGGCAGCGAGCAACGGGTCAACTTTCGGCTGGCGATGGAGGCAGGACTCAAGGAGTGTATGCCCGGATATTCGCAGGCTGTCAGCCGTACCCACCCCGTCACCAGGAGGTGCGCGCAGCATTGAAACGTGTGCCACGCTGGACCCATGTCGTTCGATGTCCCGCCTGACTCACTCACCCAGGTCGCCCCCGGTCCGCTGCCTAGTCCAGGGCGGTTCGACGTTGCACATGTCAATATCGGCACGCTCCGCGAGATCGAACGGCGGGTGCTGTGGCTTGCGACTCGGATTATCGACTACGCCAATCGTCGCCGCGACACCGATGTGAAGGTCGGGGGGCACCAGGCGTCGTCCGCCTCAATGGTGTCGGTAATGACCGCGCTGTGGTTTGCGCACATCGGTGGCCACGACAAGGTGGCGGTAAAGCCACATGCTTCGCCCGTCTATCACGCCATTAAGTACCTCACGGGCGAACTCGATCAGTCGTATCTCACCACGCTGCGACAATATGGCGGCCTGCAGGCATACCCCTCGCGGACCAAAGACCCCGACGTCTCCGACTTTTCGACTGGGTCGGTTGGGCTCGGTGCGGTGGCGCCCCTCTTTTCCGCACTGACCCGTCGGTACACCGACTCCCACTTCGGCAAGCAGGACCCCGCTCGGTTCATTGCACTGGTCGGTGACGCTGAGCTCGATGAGGGGAACGTGTGGGAGGCAATCGCCGATCCTGCTACCCAGGGCCTCGGCAATTTCACGATGGTGATCGACTTGAACCGGCAGTCACTTGATCGGGTCATCCCGGACATCGCGGCGATTCGACTTAAACGTTTTTTTGCCGACGCTGGGTGGCACGTTGCGGAGGCGAAATACGGTCGGCGTCTTACCGAGGCATTTGTGCAGCCTGGAGGCGCAGCCCTCAAGGCGCACATTGACACGATGCCGAACGAGGCATATCAGGAGTTATTTGGCCTCGCTGGTGCTGAGGTCCGCCGCAAATTCCTCATCGGTGCTGATCCAGCTGTCAGCGACATCGCCGATGGGCTCGACGATGACGCATTGAAACGACTCGTCACCGATTTGGGCGGTCACGACCTCGGCCTACTCATCGACACGTTCCGCTCGTGCGACGTCGAGGTGGACCGCCCCTCTGTGGTGTTCGCCTACACGATTAAGGGACACGGTCTCGCGATGGCAGGTGACCCAATGAATCACGCTGCGCTACTGAGCCCTGAGCAGATCGACGAGTTCCGTGTCTCGCTCGGCCTCGACGCGAACACCGAGTGGGATAGATTCGATCCGCTTTCGGCGGCCGGCCAACTGTGTGGCGCGGTCGGCGGTGACATCAACAACGCGCCCCCTACGCCGCGCCCTGTGCTACCGGTGCCGCATGCGGCTCGCTCCATGGTGACGAACGGTTGGGTCTCGACTCAGGAAGCATTCGGGCGCGTACTTGCCAGCCTGGCCGACGTCGAGGATGTCGGCGAACGGATCGTGACCACCGCGCCCGACGTGTCGATCTCAACGAACCTTGGCGGGTTCATCAATAAGCGTGGCGTCTACTCCGACATTGAGCGCAACGATCACGGCGGCGCTGACCGGCTGCTTAGGTGGGCGCCGGGCCCCACTGGTCAGCACATAGAGCTCGGGATCAGTGAGATGAACCTGTTCATGCTGCTTGGTCAGTTAGGCCTGAGCCATGATCACCACGGCCAGCACCTACTGCCAGTCGGGACGGTCTACGACCCGTTCGTGCTTCGCGGCCTTGATGCGCTGATCTACGGCCTCTACAACGATGCCAGGTTTGTCGTCGCCGGCACGCCCGCTGGCGTGACACTTGCGCCAGAAGGTGGAGCGCACCAGTCGACGATTACAGCATCGGTCGGCGCCGAGCTGCCGAATCTCACCTCCGTCGAGCCTGCCTACTCGACCGAGGTCGACTGGCTGCTCTGCGACGCGTTCGACCAGGTTGGCCGTGCGAATGGGACGAGCATCTATTTGCGGTTGTCGACACGCCCCATCGATCAGGCCCCGTTCGCGGCGGTGCTCGCAGTAGAGGGGGAAGAGCGACTGCGCCAGCATGTCCTTGCCGGTGGCTATCGACTTCGAGACGCGCCCGACGACGGTCGGCCCGGGGTCACGATCGTCACGACCGGCGTGACGGCACCGAATGCGTTAGCCGCTGCGGAAGAGCTTGATGCCGAGGGTGTTCAGGCGACCGTGATCCACCTCACGAGCCCGGACCGGGTGTATCGGAGTTGGCGCGACGGCTTCGCGCGATCGACGGCGACGGCACGCGTCGTGCGGGTCCCAAGTCGGCTGCACCGCCTTGTGCCGGCGGCCGAGCGGCGGCGGCCGGTGGTGAGCGTCCATGATGCGGCGAGTCACAGTCTCGCCTGGATCGGATCAGCACTCGGCACGCGCCAATACGCCCTCGGGGTCGACCGGTTCGGTGAGTCGGGAACGATCGCCGATCTTCATCGGATCACCGGAATCGACGCTGGCAGCGTCGTCAACGCGGCGTTAATTGCTGTGAGCGAGTCTGAGCCGTTTGACGAGTAACACATCCGAAACGGCCGGTCGGGGCGACGGTGCATCTGTTCAGGTCATGGCGCTTGCGATTGCGATAACCGTGGCGGCACCGCAGAAGCCGACCGTCGTCAAGCCGATGATGCGCACCGCATCCGGATGCGCCGGGCTCTCGCCGCGGCGAAGGGGCGCGTGTAACTGCTCGTAGCGCAGTCCCGTCCAGATCAACAACGCGGCGCCGAGTACGACCTGGAGCAGGCCCAGCGCAGCAAGCGAGACATGGAGATCGGCGGCCCGCCGAGCGAGCAGCGTGCCGGACACCATGCTGGCGATCGCAGTGCGCTCCCAAGCGAGCGCGGTGCGTTCATGCTGCAACATCGGATCAAAAACAGTGTCGGGTCGCATGGTTCAGTTCAACGCGGCGATCAAGGCAGCCACGAGGGACACGACCGCAACACCGATTGCCATGAGCAGGGGAAGACGAGACGACGGTAGGGGAGTATTCAGTCGCATTGCGCGTTCGTTAAGCGCCCATCGTCGGTACGCAGTCGCTGCGGTCAGAAAGCTGATCGCAAGAAGAGCGATACCGAGGAATTCCTCGCCGCGGACATCGTCGAGCACTGTCAATGCCAGTAGCCCGCCGGCGGAAAGAGCCAGTGCTGTTCGTACCCAAGCGAGGAACGTGCGCTCGTTGGCCAGGGTAAACCGGTAGTCCGGGTCGTCGCCGACGGTGGTCGGGTCGCGGGGAAACCACCGCTCGAGGGGCCGCGGTGTTGGTGTGGGTGCGCCCTGCCGATAAGCGTTCTGTTCGTGGTCGGGAGTGGAGGTCACGAGTACTCCTTAGCTGCCGAGCATGCCACCGTCGACAGCCAGCGCATGCCCGGTGGTAAATGACGATGCATCGGAACAAAGCCATAATGCTGCAGCTGCGATTTCGTCGGGTCGTCCGAACCGACCCAGCGGACTCAGCCGCTCAGCGACTTTGTCGGCCGACCGCCCGCGACGCTTCATCGCATTGTGCAGCATGGGGGTGTCGATCGCCCCGGGACAGATAGCGTTGACCCGAATGCCGTCGCTGGCATAGTCAAGCGCAGCACTTCGGGTCAGTCCGAGCACGGCGTGTTTGCTAGCGGTGTACGCCGGCTGCTGGTGTTGTGGGCGAAATGAGCTGCTAGAGGCGATGTTCACGATCGCTCCACCGTCCCCGTGTTTGAGGATGGCGCGGAGCTCATGTTTCATGCAGGTGAATAGCCCGGTGGTGTTGACCTGCATCATTCGGTCGAAGTCCTCGTCGGCACAGTCAGCTAACGGGACGGTCTCGAACTCGATCGCCGCTGCGTTGACTGCGCAATCGAGGCGTCCGAACCGCTCGGTCGTCTGGGCGACTAGATGCTTGACGGAGGACGCGTCGGAGACGTCGGTGCAGCAAAACATGATCGAGTCGCCGCCGCCGAGGTCGTCGACGAGTGCGGCTCCGGCGTCGGCATCGAGGTCGGTGAGCACAAGCTGTGCACTCGCGTCGGCCATTGACCGTGAGATCGCCTGCCCCATCCCGCCGGTCGCGCCGGTGATGAGGACGACTCGGTTGGAGAAGTTGTGGGTAGTGCTACTCATATGGCTTTACCTTCCATCATTCGGGAATGTCGGACCCGTTCGAGAACTCGGCGCATGCCGGCGGCAGCGCCTGCAGCGTGGGCGTCAGGTGTTTGGCCCCAGACGTCGTCGTTGCACACCTCAAGGTCCCAGGGACCGGTGTAACCCAGGTCTAGAACGGCGTTCACGAAGCCGTCAACGTCGAAGTCGCCGTCTCCCGGCGGCAACCGATGCCGTAGGCAGTCGTCTTTGTAGTCGTGGAGCGTCGGTGTGGCCGGGCCGTCGCTCATCTGTACCCGCACTAGCAATTCAGGCGGGATCTGTCTGAGAAGTTCGAGATCATCGACGCCCCGGGCGTGGTGCCAGATGTCGGCGCACACGCCCCCGTTAGGACGGCCGGCTGCGTCGACGATCTCGACGGCATCGCTCACATCGGCAATATTCGTGAACGGAAGGAACTCCAGGCCGACTGTGGCGCCATGCATTGCGGCTCGATCGCACAACTCGCCGAAGCGCCTGGCCGCATCGGCCATCGACCCCTCAACCGACCCGATTGCCTGGACGTAGGGAACATGAAACTCATCGACGAGAGTCCATACGAGTTGTTCGAACGCAAGGTAACGCCCAGACAGGGTCGAGTTCCCCCACCCCGAGAGGGCCTCGACCTCGGCTATCACGATGCCGTGCCGATCGAGCAGGTCGTGGATTTTGGCCGTATCCCAGCCGACGCCGAGGCTTGGATATTGCCCGGCGAAGAAGCCGACGCCGTCGAAGTCGGCAGCGGCAGCGGCACGCACTCGATCCTCGAGTGGATGGTCACGCGCCAGGCTGAAATGGGACAGCACGAGTTGATCCGCCTCTCGCGACTTCATCGGTGTCCCCGACCGGCGTCGAGCGCCGACAGCTGCCGCGACTCGGTCCACAGCACCGGGTCGAACAGCGATTGCAGTGCGATGCCGTTCACGAGCGCGAGAAGGCGTTCGGCTTCTTGATCCGATTCGAGATCGGGACGGCAGATCTCGATCAGCGCAATGACCGTGGCGCGGAACTTGAGATAGGCGTTCCGTTGGATGAGTGCGAGGCCGGGGTCCGAGCCGGCCTGCCCGGCGAACGCGAGAGCGACCACCCAGTGGAGGGTCATCTCCTCGGTCGTCGGAAGCGCATCGACGAGCATTGTTCGCAGCGCCCGGTCAGGCGTAAGCGCAGCGTGGTCGGACCGACGAGCGCAACGGCTGTTGAGTGACGCCCGGAGCGTAAACGCAAGCAACTCGCGCTTGTTTGCGAAGTAGTGCACGAGGGCACCGGTAGTCCAGCCTGCCTCGGCAGCGACTTCGCGGAGTGAGGCGCCGTCGATCCCTGAGCGGGCGATCGCGCATGCAGCGGCATCGGCGAGTTCGCCGCGACGCCGGTCGGCGTCCACGAGCCTCGGCATTTATCGAGATTATCACAACTGTCATAGATAAAATTGATACGTAGCGAGCAGCGTTGCCCCTTGTTCCTCTCCAACCGACAGGAGTCAACGATGGCCCACTCACGCGGGTTGATGTCCCGGTTCGCCTGGACGCCGAAGTCCCGCTGTTGCACGCGTACGGACCGAGCACGATGGCATGAGGGTCCATCGCGCTCGGTCCGGTTCAAGCTCGAACGAGAGCGCGTGCTGGGAGCCGACTGGATGATTGCGGGTCGATCAAAGCAGGTGGCCGAGTCCGGCGACTGCTTGACATACGAGGGTCATGGCGAGACTGTCGTTCACCCGTCAGAGCGATGGATCACTCGTTGCGCTCAACAATGTCTGTCAGCATTGAGGTACGGCAATTGTCGGTGAGCGGACTGGATCTGGGGCCCGCCGCTTCACCTGCCAGTACCACGGCTGGATGTACGACACCACTGGCCTGATTGTCGGTGTGCCGGACCGGGACAATCTTGTCCCGGCGGATCTTGATGGCTTGCGTGCGCCATCCGTCGCCGCTGATGAATGGGGAGGTTGGGTGTTAATCGACATGGCCGGGGCGGACTTCTCCCCGGCTCTGATCGACAGCATCGGGAAAGAAATCACGGCCGACCAGGGCCGGCTCGCGATGGAAGACATGATCCTGCACGACGTCGTCGGATGGGACGTTCCGGCGAATTACAGCCCGATCGGTACCGTAGATGTCATGCAGATCGGCCAGCTAGCCCAAACGTCGGGTTTAACCGCGAAGACGATTCGATACTACGAGTCGGTCGGGCTCTTGAATGCTCCGGCGCGCACCCCTGGCGGGTACCGCATCTACGGGCATGAGGCGCTCGAACGGCTTGACTTCATTCGGCAGGCAAAGGCATCAGGTCTCACGCTTGCGGAAATCGCGTCGATTCTCGAGATTAAGGAAAAAGGGGGGCAGTCGTGCGACCACGCCAAGGCGCTGCTCGCTGAACACCTTCTCGCACTCGATGTGAAGATTGATGAACTCTGCGCAGCGCGTGCCGAACTCCAGCGGCTGAGTGCGCGTGCCGGTCGGCTTGACCCGGCGCAATGTACCGATGCCAATCGATGCCAGGTAATCGCATCGGCGCGTGTCACAAGCTGACCTCATAAAAACTACGAAACGCGTAAAGTGTGTCCATAGTCACTTGACCTTCCCCCGGGCTGGAATCCTTATGGTGGTCGTATGACCGTTGCGGAAACGACCGAGGCGAGCGTGCCGCTCGACTTCGTCGTGGGCGGGATGACCTGCGGCTCGTGCGCTGCGCATGTCGAGAAAACGCTCTTGTCCCAGCCGGGAGTTGCGATGGCGCAAGTCAACTTCGCAACGTCGCGTGCCAGCATCTCGCTCGTGCCTGGAGCGCAAATCGACCGCGCCGCCATCTGTTTCGCTGTCGAGCAGTCGGGGTACTTGCTGGCCGACCTCGTTGGCGCCGACGGCTCCAAGCTCTCGGCAGCGGAGCGTGCTGAATGGATCGAACTCGATGAAGCGGCGGATCGGCGAATGTGGCTCCGCCGAACCCTGATTTCAACGCTGATCGCGGCGTTCATGATGGCGATGATGTTCGTTCCTGGAGCCATGGAGAACACGACCCTACGGTGGGCCCAGTTCGCGTTAGCGATCCCCGTACAGTTCTATGTCGGCTGGCCGATCCTGGTGGGTGGAGCCCGTCGGGCGCGGCATTTGAGCGCCAATATGGATTCGCTCGTGGCGCTCGGAACGCTGACGGCGTTCTCGTTCAGCACGTACCGCTTGCTGACCGGTGGGATGGAGTTGTACTTCAATGCGTCGGTTGTCATCATATTTTTCATCACACTCGGGAGGTATCTCGAGGAGCGAGTGAAGAGCCGCGCAGGGCGTGCGCTGCGCTCGCTTGTTGAACTTGAGGCGAAGCAGGCCTGCGTCATCCGCAACGGCATTGATGTGATGATCCCGGTCGACGACGTCATCGTCGGCGACACGTTCAAGGTCCGGCCCGGTGAGAAGGTGCCCGTCGACGGCGTCGTCGTTGCCGGAGCTAGCGCCGTGGACGAGTCGATGCTCACCGGAGAGTCGCTTCCGGTCGACAAAGCGGTCGGTGCCAATGTTGCCGGCGCAACTGTGAACACATCAGGTGTGCTCATCGTCAAAGCGAGCGCAGTCGGCACCGAGACAGCGCTATCCCAGATCGTCGAACTGGTCGAACGCGCCCAGACTGGAAAGTCGGCCGCCCAACGACTCGCCGATCGGATCTCAGCGGTGTTCGTCCCGGTGGTGGCCTCAATCGCATTCGCCACCTTCGTCGGATGGGCCGTCTTCGGCGACGACATCGCAGACGCCGTCTCTGCCTCCGTCGCAGTACTGATCATCGCCTGTCCGTGCGCACTCGGTCTTGCGACCCCGATGGCGATCATGGTTGGAACTGGGCGTGGCGCGCAGCTTGGCATCCTGATTAGATCGATTGAGGTGCTCGAACGCACACGGTCCATCACGACGGTCATGTTTGACAAGACCGGGACGCTTACCGCTGGTTTGATGTCGGTGACCGACATAGTGACCGGTGACTCGACGAGCAGAAACCAGCTCCTCTCCTGCGCCGGAGCCGTCGAGTCCGACAGCGAGCATCCAATTGGGCGAGCGATCGTCAACGCCGCTGTCGATGCACTCGGACAATACCCATCTGTATCCGCGCTCGAGGCCATCGCCGGTAGGGGAATCCGTGCCGACGTCGAAGGAGTCACGGTCTGGGTCGGTCGCCGCGAGCTCATGAGCGGAGCCGATCTGGTCGTGTCCCCTGATCTTGAAGCGGCTGCTGCAGGGTGGGAGCAAAGAGGACGCACCGTGGTGTTTGCCGGCTGGGACGGTTCGGTGCGCGGGGTGCTCGCAGTTGCCGACACCGTGCAGCCCTCGGCGTCGGCCACGATTCAGCGGCTCCACGAGCTCGGCCTCAATGCGACGATGCTCACCGGCGACAACGAACGGACTGCCTGCGCCGTTGCGTCAGAGCTCGGTCTCGATCGAGTGATCGCCGAGGTGCTCCCTGCGGACAAGCAGGGTGCGGTGCGGCGGTTACAGGAGAACGGCGATGTCGTTGCCATGGTCGGTGACGGCGTAAACGACGCTCCGGCGCTTGTTCAGGCTGACTTGGGAATCGCGATCGGCTCCGGGACCGACGTGGCGATTGAGTCAAGCGATATTACGCTCATGCGTAGCGACATTTGTGACGTCGTGACCGCGATCGAACTTTCCCGACGCACCTACCGAACTATCGTGCAGAATTTGTTCTGGGCATTCGGGTACAACTCGCTCGCAATTCCCCTCGCTGTCGCTGGCGTTCTTAACCCGATGGTCGCTGGCGCTGCGATGGCCCTCTCGTCGATCAGCGTGGTCGCTAACAGCATCCGCCTCCGGCGTTTCACGCCGTCGGTTGCGCAGCTATCCGTACCGGGTGGTGTCAATATGTCAGCGCCAGTACCTTCTGCGCCGCTGCCGTTCCCGAAGGAGCAGTTCATGCCCGACGCCACCGTCCACGATGACCTTGCCGCACCTGGGGGCGTCACTCTTGGCGTCCCGTCAATTGCGTACGTACATGGCAAACGCGCAAACGAGGCTGCCGCCGGCGTGGTGGCCGAGGTGTCGTCCGTCGAGCTCGACGTGGACGCCAAGACCGTTACCGTTGTCGGGGGCGTGACCGATGGAACCGTTCCGGCAGTCACCGGCGCAGATTGCGACCTTGGAGAATGACCCATGCGTCTGATCGAGTGCGACCGGTAGGCATGTCTAGGGTGACGGGTATGCGAGTCGCAGCTAGTCGGCGGGTGCTGTAGGTGCAGGGTGCGTCACGTGCGGCCGTCGTCGCGTGGACCGTCGCGCTGGCGATTGCCTTGACGCTGTTTGGGGCCGCTCCCGCCTCGGCGCACACCGGATTCGAGTCGTCGACGCCAGCCGATCTCTCTACCGTGGTTGCACCAGTCGAGCTCGTCACGATTTCGTTTACCGGGCCGGCCACGCCGGTCGGTGTGGGCTTCGTTGCTCTCAACGCGAGTGGTGTCGTTCAGGAGCCGGTCTCGGTCAGCACGCTCGACGACCAGGTCTTCACGATTCGATTCGACCCACCGCTAGCGGGCGGCGATGTCGGAATCCGTTGGAATGTTCAGGCGGTCGATTCCCATCCGATTGAGGGGGCATTCTCGTTTGCGGTGAAGGCACCGATTTCGACGACTGTCCCAGCGACAGTCCTTATGGTCCCGATAGGTGAGTCGGACGGGACCGGGTATGCAGGGACAGACGCCAAGGACGTTCCCGGTGCCGGAAACATGTCCGCTGGTAGCAACTCGAAGGTGTCGGCTCAAACGCTCGAAGACTTCCTGGCGATCGATGAGTCTCGTCCCGGTGAGACGATGGCTCTCTGGGGTCGAATTCTCGGGCTGCTCGGCGTGGCTCTGTCCCTCGGTGCCCTCGCTTTCGGAATCTCGGCGTTACGTGGGGGTCGTGCAGAGGTGCGAACGTTCCTCGCGGCGGTAACGGCGGTCTCGGGTGTACTGGTCGTGGGTGCGATAGTCGAGCATGTGGGCATCGTCCGGCTTGGTGATGAGTCGATCGGCTCTGCTTGGTCGACGTCCGCTGGATTCGCAGCGATGCTTCGCGCCTTCGGCGGGCTCACGCTCGTCGCTGGCCTACTCATCACGATGCGACGCGATGAGGTCACGTCCTCCGGAGCCCCCAGCGCCCTGTCCGCGGCCGTCGTCGATCATCTGACCTCGCTCACGCCGTCGGCCGAGTCGGTGGAACGTGTCCGTTGGACGCCGACCCGCAGCGCGTGGCCGATTGGAGTCGGTGCCGTTGTCGTACTCATGTCCTTCTGGTTCGACGGACATACGGTCAGCAAGGGGTTTCGGCCGATGCACGCTCTGCTGGACACGGTGCATGTCGCTGCCGGGAGCGTTTGGGTCGGCGGTGTCGTGTCACTGAGTGCTATCGCATGGTTGCGGCATCGTCGGGGGAACGATGCCAATGTTGCCGAGTTGGTCATTCGGTTCTCGCGGGTGGCAGCCATGGCCCTGGGAGCGGTAGCGCTCGCCGGCGTTCTGATGGCGTTCATCGTGCTCGACTCGTTTAGCGACCTGACCGGAACGGAATGGGGTAAGACCCTGCTCCTCAAGACCGCTGCCGTTGTCGTTGCGGCTTCGGTAGGCGCCTACAACCACTTTCGGCTCGTCCCTGCCCTTGATGTCCAACCCCAATCGGACCTACTTGCGGCGCGTCTTCGTTCGATCGTGACCGCCGAGGCGATTGTCCTCGTGTTCGTGGTGATCGTCACCGCATCATTGGTTGCTGCTGCAACCATTTGATCCCTCTGGGCTAGGAGCCGCAATCTACTCCCTCCCAGTGTGACCGTTATCCGATCGAAAAACTAACGTGCGGGCGATGGATGCATCGGACGCCTCGACTCCCAATCAGCTCTATGACCTTGTGATCGTCGGTGGGTCTGCTGGGGGACTTTCGACGGCGATCTCGTCACTCCGCTCTGGTCTGCGGCGCGTGCGGATCATCGAGTCGTCCTCTCGCGTTGCCCTGCCCGATTTGATCGGCCCGAATCAGCTCGATGTTGGCTTCGGTGAAACGGTCGAGTCGGTCGAGTGCATCGGCGACGACATCGTGGTGAACACCAATCGATTGAGCTACCGAACTCGAGCAGTCTTGGTGGCGGATCGGCGCGCCGATGTGTCGTGGACGCCGCCGATCGCGATGCCAGACAGCTCGCGGGTCCATCTCGACGAAGTCGCGGCGGGTACCGATCAAGACGTCCTAGTCGTCGGCCTGTCGGATCACGCTGTTGAGCTCACCGCACAGTACGTTGATGCTGGCAATCGAGTGGTGCTCGCTGCGGCCGGGATGGACCCCACGCTTTTGTCTCCGGCAGCCGCGAGCGCGCTGCAGGGCCTCGAGCGCGGTCGCCAGGCAACGCTGCTGTATCGCTCGACGCCGCAGGTGATCACATTTGTAGGCGAATTTCCGATGGTTGAATTCGGAGATCGCCGAACACCTGACCTGCAATTCGACCACGTCGTGTTTGCCTCGGTCCGTCACGTTTCCGAACCCGGTGAAGTTGGCGTCACGTCCGCAGCGCTTGCCTCTGGCAAGGTGTGGTTTCTCGGCGACCCGGGAGAGGGCAGACCTGTTACGACCGCTCCGGGTTGGCAGGTCGGCCCGGCAATGGCCGAGGCATGCTTCCCGGACGTGAAGGTCGATACCCCACCGAGCCCGCTCGAACGGCGTGCCAGGCATGTCGGAGCGATCGAGGAATTGCGCGAGGAGCACTACAACGCGACGATTACACACTTCGAGGCCACCCATTCCGACCTGTGGGTGCTGCGGGTCAAGCCCGATCAGGGCGACACCTCGTACTTGCCGGGCCAGTATGCGTCGCTCGGTCTCGGCTACTGGGAGGAACGCATTGACGACGCTCCGGACTCCGAAGCCGACAAACGTTGGGACAAGCTGATTCGGCGGTCGTATTCGATCTCGTCACGAATGTTTGACGATTATGGCTATCTGACCGACGAGAACGGGTTGGACGAGCTGGAGTTCTACATCGTGCTGGTGCCGCCGACACCGGATAACACTCCTGCGCTGACACCCCGCCTTGCGCTTAAGCACGAGGGCGACCGGATCTACCTGGGGCCGAAGGTGGCCGGGCGCTACACACTCAAATCGGTCATCAACCCGCGTGCCGAGATCGTCTTCTTCTCGACCGGTACGGGGGAGGCGCCACACAACGGCATGGTCGTCGAACTGCTGCGAAAGGGCCACACCGGTCCGATCGTCTCAGCCGTCACCGTACGCCAGTCGGCCGACCTCGGCTATTTAGACAAACATCGCGAGCTAGAGTCGCGATACGCGAATTATCACTACGTTCCGATGCCCACGCGGGAGCCAGGTGTACCGAAGCGTTACCTGCAGGATCTGATCCGCGACGACGATTTCAGCCAGAAGCTTGGTGTTGAACTATCGGCTGAAACGAGTCACGTATTCCTCTGCGGGAATCCGGCGATGATCGGTCTCCCCGAGGGAGAACAGGGGGAACTCGTCTTTCCGGAGGTCACCGGAGTGGCCGAACTGCTCGTTGAGCAGGGTTTTACCCTCGATCGACGGAACTCGCCTGGCAACATCCACTACGAGGAATATTGGTGACATCAGGGCTCGACCCGTGACACCCATTCGGTTGCGTCTTTCGCCCCGGATGAATGTCAGCGGCCTACCGTGGGTCGACGTCGATCGCTGAGAGGGCGATCGGGAACTCGGTAAAAAACGTGTGAGTGTGATCGCTGACCATGCCAACGGTTCGACTGTTGATCCCGTAGCCAAGCGCGGCACCGACGCCGAAGGGGACGGCGCGGCCCACAGCAGCCACGCCGGCACGAGTGCCGTAGCGGCGTACCACGACCTGTGCGACCGATGCGTTGATCCTCTGAACCGAGCGTTCGGACAGCCGCCGAACGCTGCTACGTCCAGGCGCCTCTGCAAATTCCGCCATGAGCTTAGTTAGGACCCCGGCGGCACCATTGCGGTAGGCGAGAATAGAAAGCACCCACATTCGCCGCTCTACAAGGCCTGCACGATCGTGGCCATGAATGACCGCGATTGTCATGATCAAGTCGGTCAGCCGGATCGTCGACCAGCCCAGTTCGGCAGCGAACGCCGCAGTGGCCGCGACCATCCCGACGCCGGGAACGGCGGCGGTGCCGCCGGATGCCGCGCCGGCCAAACCGAGTTCGCGCCGGATACGCGCAGTCACCACATTGACCTGTTCGTTGCGCGGGCCCTGGAGCTCGCCGGCTCGCAGCCGTGCAGCATCCCATCTAGTAGTGGCCGCCCGATCCACGCTGGCGATCAATTGCTGGCCGATCGTTGCCCGCACTACGTCGTCGCTGCCGATGCGGCGTGGCGTACGCCCGATGACAGTCGGTCGGCGTCCCACCGCGACGACGGTAGCGCGTCTTGACGGCCGCACGGATAACGAGTTAGTTATGGCAAATGCAGCTGACGGCGATGACTGAACCGATATTGACCGAATCGATGCTGGAGCGCGCCGTGAAGGCACTCGCCAGTGCCCGTCGGCTGCAAATCCTCAACTGGCTGAGGGATCCGGCAGCGAACTTTCCGCCGCAGGAGCACGGCGACCCAGTGGGGTACGGTGCATGCAACAGGTACATCACCGACAAACTTGGAGTGAGCCAGCCTGCGGCGTCACGACACATGAAGGTGCTCGTTGATGCCGGCCTCGTCGTCGCCACGCCGCTCTCGGGTTACGTGTACTACCGGCGCAATGAGTCGGCGATTGAACGACTCAAGACCGATTTGGCCCAGATCTGAAATGGGACGACACATGCATACATCTCTGCAAGACAAGGTGGTTCTGGTGACCGGCGCAGCTCGCGGTATCGGCCGAGCGATCGCCGAACGCTTCGCAAGCGAGGGCAGCAGCGTCGTCGTCAACGACATCGACGTCGACGCCGCTGGCGCCGTCGTCGAATCGATTGTCGCCTCCGGTGGCCACGCGCGCGCAGTGATCGCCGACGTGTCGAACGGAGCGCAAGTAGCCGAGATGTTCGACGCCGTGATGACCACCCACGAAACCGTTGACGTCCTCGTCAATAACGCCGGACTCGTTTCGCCGATGCTCCACTTCTTCGACGCCGACGAGGCCTGGTGGCGCAGGATCATCGACGTCAACCTCACCGGTCACTTCCTGTGTGCGCACCAGGCTGCTCGCATCATGGCCAAAGCCGGCGGTGGCTGCATCATCAACATGAGTTCGGGTGGGGCGATCAGCGCTCACCGCGCCTTCACGGCGTACGACGCAAGCAAGGGCGGGATTGAGGCGCTCACGCGGGCCATGGCCCTTGATCTCGGCCCGTACAGCATTAGGGTGAATGCGCTGATGCCCGGCTCAATCGATGCAGCCGGCCTTGACATCGATCAGCGTTCGCTACGCGGTGAGAATGTGCCGCTCGGCAGGATTGGTGATCCGCGCGACATAACGGGGGCTGCGTTGTTCCTCGCATCCGACGACGCCGAGTACATCACCGGCGACGTCATCCGCATCGACGGGGGCATGCTCGCGCAGCAGCGATCCGCAACGGTCGACATCATGCCCCCAAGTGATTTTCCGAAGATTGAGAACCTCTGATGGGCGTTCGGATCGGCGCCGATGTTGGAGGGACCTTCACCGATGTCGTCGTCGAGCGCAGCGACGGCACCTACGCCTCGACCAAGGTGCTCACCACCCGCGATGCGCCCGAACGGGCGATCCTCGGTGGACTCGAACGCCTCGCCGCCGCGGAATCGATTTCGCTTACCGACATCGACCAACTCATCCACGGTACGACGCTGGCAACGAACGCACTGATTGAACGCCGCGGTGCTCGCACGGCACTGGTGACCACCGAGGGCTTCCGCGACGTAATCGAAACCCGCACCGAGAGTCGATTCGAGCAGTATGACCTCAACATCGTGCTACCTACGCCATTGATCGAGAGGCGAGATCGGCACACGCTGAGTGAACGACGCGATGCCCGCGGAAACGTACTTATCCCGTTTGACGAGGTGGCGGCTTCCGAGCTGATCGAGCAACTTGGGGCCGACGGGTACGAGTCGGTTGCTGTTGGCTTCCTTCACAGCTACGTCGACGGGACGAATGAGCGACGCTTCCGCGACCTGCTCCTTGAGCGGTGCCCCGACATGTCGGTGTCGATCAGCTCGGAGGTCTCGCCGCAGATGCGTGAATACGAGCGCTTCAATACGGCCTGCGCGAACGCCTACGTGCAGCCGCTTATTGCGTCGTACCTCGTCCGCCTCCGCGACGAGCTGCGTGAACTCGGCGTGCAGGCTCCTCTGTACCTCGTGCACTCCGGCGGGGGCTTGATGAGCGTCGAAAGTGCTGCCGCATTCCCCGTTCGTTTGGTCGAGTCAGGTCCGGCCGGCGGTGCGATCTTTGCGGCCGATCTTGCAGCCCGTTACGGACGTAATCGCGTGTTGTCATTCGACATGGGGGGAACGACTGCGAAGATCAGCCTTATCGACGACGCACGGCCGGCGACGGCGAAGACGTTTGAAGTTGACCGCACCGCTCGCTTCAAGAAGGGAAGTGGCATGCCGATCTCGATCCCCGTGATCGACATGATCGAGATCGGCGCTGGTGGCGGATCGATCGCAAGCATCGACTCACTCGATCAGATCCGCATCGGGCCACACAGCGCCGGGTCCGAGCCAGGGCCTGCGGCGTACTCGCTGGGTGGTCTCGACGCGACGGTCACCGATGCGAATCTGCAGTTGGGTCGGTTGCATCCTGACACGTTCGGGGTGACCGACATTGACCTCTCGTCGAGCCTCGCAACTGACGCGCTTGTTCGATCGGTAGGGGACCGGTTGGGGCTCGACGCCGACATGTCGGCCATCGGAGTGGCTGAGGTCGTCGACGAAAACATGGCCAATGCAGCCCGTGCCCACGCGGTTGAGAGCGGCAAGGACTTGGGTGGCTACACGATGATCGCCTTCGGTGGGGGCGCGCCGCTCCACGCCGCCCGCCTAATGGACAAGCTCGGGCTCAACGAGATGCTTGTGCCACCCGGAGCCGGGGTCGGTTCGGCGATTGGCTTCTTAGTCGCGCCATTCTCGTTCGAAGCGGTTAAGAGCTTCTACACGTCGACGGTCGACTTTGATGTCGATGGATCGAACACCGTGCTCGCAGACCTGGCCGACGAGGCGATATCGTTCGTTCGGCAGGGGACTGACAGCGACGTCGTGGTGGAACGTCAGGTGTCAATGCGCTACGCCGGGCAGGGCTGGGAGATCCCGGTGAGCATCGGCGAGAACTCGACGTTCGACGACTCCGCCGCAGATTTGCTGTCCTCAAGATTCACGAAGGCGTACGAGGAGTTCTTCGGCCGGGCGATCGACGACCTACCCATCGAGACCGTGAGCTGGTCGGTGCGGGTGTCGTCGCTGATACCCCAGCGTGCGAGCGTCGAATTGTCGGCCATACCGGGCGACGCACCGACGTGCGACTCGTACCGCGAGGCCTACGACGCAGCATCGGGTCAGAAGGTCACAACCAAACTTTTCAATCGAGACACGCTTGGGCCCGGACAAGCGATCGACGGTCCAGCGATTATCGCCGAGCAGCAGACCACGACCGTCATCGCCTCCCATCATCGTTGCACGGTCCAACCGGATGGCACGCTACTAATTACCCGACGCCCGGAGGTTTCCTTGTGAGTGAACCCGTCGATCGATCGAGTCAGGCCGATGCCTCGGCTCGCGTCCTTCATAACCAGGTGATGTGGAATCGGCTGATCTCGGTGGTCGAGGAGCAGGCGCTTGCCCTTGTGCGGACAGCGTTCAGCACGTCGGTACGGGAGGCGGGTGACTTGTCAGCCGGTGTCTTCGATACCGCCGGTCGGATGATAGCGCAGGCGGTCACGGGTACGCCGGGTCACGTCAACACGATGGCGGCAGCGGTTCCACACTTCATCAACGACATCGGCCCCGAGCGGATCTTCCCCGGCGACGTCTACATCACCAACGATCCGTGGAAGGGCACCGGCCACCTGCATGACATCACCGTGTGTACGCCGGTTTTTCGGCCTGTCAGCGGCGACGACGTGGACGCGTTGATCGGGTTCTTCGCTTCGACGGCGCACGTCGTCGACGTGGGCGGCCGCGGTTACGGGCCCGATGCGAAGGAGGTCTACGAGGAAGGCATCAACATCCCGATTATGAAGTTGGTCGATCGTGGCTCGCTCAACCACGACCTCGTCAACATCGTCCGTGTTAACGTTCGAGAGTCCGACCAAGTGATTGGTGACATTCACGGACTCGCCGCCTCGAATGAAACCGGTCGCCGGCGACTGCTCGACATGCTCGACGAGTTCGCTCTCGACGACCTGCAAGATCTTGCGTCGTTTGTGTTCGCGCGGACCGACATCGCAACCCAGCGAGCGATTGCAAGCGTCAAGGCGGGTGTCTACCGCAATGAAATGGTTGTCGACGGCTACGGCGAACCGGTCACGCTTGCCGTGGCGATCACCGTGACCGCCGCAGGCATGCACGCCGACTTCACTGGAACCTCACCAGTTTGCCCGCTTGGCATCAACGTGCCGCTCGGCTACGCCCATGCATACTTCACCTACGGGATGCTCGTCGCGCTGGCGCCCGAACTCCCCAATAACTTTGCCTCACTGTCGACGTTTACTGTGAGCGCTCCGGACGGTGTGATTTTGAACGCGACGCACCCCGAGCCGGTGTCGGTGAGGCATGTGCTCGGCCACTTCGTTACGGACTTGTGTCTCGGCGCGATTGCACAGGCGATTCCCGATCGGGTGCCTGCTGAGGGAGCGGGCGCCATCTGGAACTTTCAGGCGAGCGCACGTTCGGCCGACCCGAGTGACCCGCTGAAACCGGCCGAGATCCTTATGTTCAACAGCGGTGGAACGGGTGCTCGGCCCCGCCTCGACGGACTCACCTCGACGGCGTTTCCGTCGGGCGTCCGGACCATGTCGGTTGAGGCAACCGAACAGGTGGGACCGATTATCATTTGGCGCAAGGAAATACGACCCGACAGCGGTGGCATCGGTGCGCAGCGAGGTGGTCTTGGCCAGGTCATTGAGCTCGGCCCGGCGGCCGGCTATCAGTTCGACTTCTCTGCGATGTTCGACCGGATCGATCACCCGGCTCGAGGCCGCGCCGGCGGCGGTGACGGCGCACAAGGCAAGGCGTACCTCGACGGTGGCACACCGTTTGCTGGCAAAGGCCGACAGGTCGTGCTGGCCAATCGACGGCTTGTGCTTGAGTTGCCGGGAGGGGGTGGCTACGGCGACCCGGCAAAGCGTGACCCCGATGCAGTGGAAAACGATCGACTCCAGGGATACGTGACCTAAATTTATTTTGTTAGACCGCCGCGGTCTTACAGGGTCGTATGCCGGAGCGACCGTTTGCGCCGGCGTGCGGCCTGCAACCCGGGCTACTTGGCGAGGTGGGAGAAGCGGGGGCCAGCGCGGAGCATGTGGCTCGGCAGTTTGGTGCCTAGTTCGTGTTCGATCGCAGCGGCGACGGCGATCAGCTCGTTGAGGTTGATGCCGGTCGACAGCCCGAGTGCGTCGAAGAGGTGGACGAGGTCCTCGGTGCAGACGTTGCCGGTTGCGCCAGGAGAGAAGGGGCAGCCACCGAGTCCGCCTACACTCGCATCGAAACGCCGGATTCCGGCATCGAGCCCGGCGGTGGCGTTGGTTAAAGCGAGGCCACGCGTGTCGTGGAGATGCAGGCCGAGATGAACGTCGCTCCCAACTCGTTCTCGGACGGCGGCCACGACCGCAGAGATGTCGTTGGGAGCTGCTGCACCGATCGTGTCGGCGAGCACGATTTCGAACGCGCCGGTCGACGTGACCTGCTCAGCGGCATCAGCAACCACGTCTACGCCAACCGGACCCTCAAACGCGCACCCGAACGCAGCGGAGAGATCGACGCTTACCGGCAGAGCGGCGGTCTCCGCCACCTCTGCGATGCGCCTGAGTTCCGTGATTGCATCTGCCTTCGACATATGAACGTTTCGGTGGCTGAACGTGTCGCTGGCCGAGATCACGCCGACGAGGACGTCGACACCTGCCTCGATAGCAGCGTGCGCGCCGCGTACGTTGACGACAAGTGCTTCGCGCGCGACCGCTGCCTTTGGCATCGCTCCGAGTACCTGGCGCGAGTCGGCCATACGTGGGACCGCCTTGGGACTGACGAATGATCCTGCTTCGATTCGCCGGAGCCCCGCCGCGATCAGGCCGTTCGCCATCGTGATCTTCGCTTTGAGCGAGACGTTTTGGTCGATCGCCTGCAGCCCGTCTCGGGGTCCGACATCTCGAATGAGTACCGAGTCGGCGTCCAACGGTGCGGTCACGTCGAAGGAAGTGGAGTTCACGTATGGAGCGTAGACGCCGGAGCCCGTAGTGGTTTTGGCGAGCTCAACGTGGCAGCAACCGGGCACACGCCTAGCCTCACCTTTGATGAGTAATTACACGCCGCCGACCGCCGATATTCTCTTCGCGATGGCCCACGTGGCCGACCTGGAGGGCATTCTCGCGACCGATCGTTTCGGACATGTCGACATGGAAAGCATCAGTGCTGTCGTCGACGAGGTCGGTCGGTTCATGGCCGAAGAGGTCGCACCGACCAACGTCGACGGAGACCGCATCGGATCGCAGTGGCAACGTGACGGCACAGTCGTGACGCCCGATTCGTTCAATCCCGCGTACCAGAAGTGGGTTGCCTCCGGTTTCGGCGCGATGCCGTTCGAGGCTGAGTTCGGTGGTGCCAATTTCCCGTGGATCACTGCAATCGCAGTGCAGGAAATGTTCACGTCATCAAACATGGCGCTTGCATTGTGTCCGCTGCTTACTCAGGGGGCAATCGACGCGATCCTGGCCCACGGCTCCGACGAACAGAAGGCGACGTATCTGCCGAAGATGATGACCGGTGAGTGGACCGGGACGATGAACCTCACTGAGCCGCAAGCCGGCTCCGACGTTGGCGCGGTGACCACTAAGGCAGAACTGAACGAGAATGGCTCGTACAGCATTACCGGGCAAAAGATCTACATCACCTACGGCGAACACGACCTCGCTGAGCAGCTCGTCCACCTTGTCCTCGCTCGCACACCCGGATCTCCTCCCGGCACGAAGGGCATTTCGATGTTCCTCGTGCCGAAGTTCGTGCTCGGTGAGGATGGCTCGGTCGGCGAGCGGAACCGGGCCACATGCGTCTCGATTGAACACAAGCTCGGCATCCACGGGTCACCGACGTGCGTGATGGCGTTTGAGGGTGCAACGGGCTGGCTTGTGGGTAACGAACTCGACGGCATGCGCAACATGTTCACGATGATGAATAACGCTCGGCTGTCGGTCGGACTGCAGGGTCTCAGCCTTGCGGAGCGCGCCTTCCAGCAGTCGCTGCAGTACGCACAGAATCGGACGCAGGGAACCTCCATAGGTGCAGAAAAGGGAACGAGCAGTCCGATCATCGAACACCCCGATGTTCGTCGGATGTTGATGACGCAACGGGCCTGGATCGATGCGATGCGGGCGCTGGTTTACACGAACGCTGCCGCACTCGACCGTGCGGATGCGGCTACCGATGCCGACCAGGCGCGTGAATGGCGCGAGCTGGCCGACCTGCTGATTCCGCTCTCAAAGAGCTTGTGCACCGATGTCGTCAACGAGACCACGTCGCTCGCATTGCAGATCCACGGCGGAATGGGGTATGTCGAGGAGACCGGAATCGCTCAGCACTATCGCGATGCTCGAATCGCCGCTATTTATGAGGGAACGAACGGTATCCAGGCCGCCGACCTCGTCGGGCGTAAGCTCGCGATGCGTGGCGGTGGGGTCATCTCGGATCTGCTTGACGAGTTCGAGCTACGGGTCAAGGAACTGGCCAGTATCGACGGGCTCACTCTCTTCGCTCAGCGGCTTGACGAAGCCATCGCCACGACGCGTGTGGCCACGGCTCACCTGATAGAAATCGGCCCAACTGACGGTCGGTCGCTGCTCGGGGCGTCGAGTCCGTACCTGCGGTTGCTTGGTACCACCGTGTGTGCCGGCCTCGTCGCCAAGGGAGCGGTTGCCGCATCGACCGAGGCGAACGCTAGAGCCGCATTCAACGCTGACTTCTTGGCAGCAAAGACTGCGAGCGCCAGGTTTTTCGGCGAGCAAATCCTCCCCACGACGGCTGGGCTGCTGGCTGCAATCACGGCGCCGGCAGACGATCTCTTCGCGCTCACAGCTGACCAACTGCTCTGATCGCGTGAGCACAACATCGGCCGTCTGGATGGCGGTGGCCGTTCTGGTTGGTGCGCACGGCGGCTTGATCAATCTGGCGATTATGTGTCGGACCGTTTGAGGTGTTTGAGCAGTTCGTCTGCCAGCTGCGATGGGTCGTGTTGTTTCGCCCACACAGCGAGGAGTCGGCGCTGAACCGCGAAGCCATCGACGGCTACCTCGACGAGTGATCTGGCTGCGAGATCGTCCTTGACCGCAAGGCGGCTAATGACCGTGGGAGACGACCAGTTAATAACTGCGATCCGTACGGCTGACAAGGAGCCCAGATCCAGCGCCGAGACCGGCGCGTTGTAGCCGTTTCGGACGAGTTCCTCGTGCAGAGCATCGCGGGTTCCTGATCCGCGTTCACGGAGGACAAGCGGTGTCGAAGCCAGCGTCGCGAGGGCAATCGAGTGGCTGGTCGCCCACGGGTGGCGTGGTGACACGACTACGACCAGGTGGTCGGAACCGACCACTTGTTGGTGCATATGTGCAGGCACTGTCGGCGACTCGATGAAGCCGAGATCAACCGTTCCCGACTCGAGTCGATCGAGGACTGCGCGACTGTTCGTGACCTCAAGTGTCACCGAGTCGTCTGGGCGGTCACTCAAGAAGTGATCAAGCCATGGCGGCAGCAGGTACTCGGCGATGGTGTAGCTCGCAGCGATCCGCAAGAGACCTACGTGGCGGGCCTGCAGAGCCTCGACGTTGGTGTGCATAGTCGTGGCGGCATCCAGCACGGTATTCGCCCACCCTGCGAACAGTTGGCCGTCGGGGGTGGGGAGCGAGCCCGTGGGTGAACGCTCGAGCAGCGTGATATCTAGCTGGCGTTCGAGCGTGCGAATCCGGCTGCTTGCCGATGGCTGCGTGATGCCGTGTGCATGAGCCGCCCGTGAAAGGCTGCCAAGTTCCACGACCGAGCGGAGCAGGTCGAGCGCTGCGAGCTCTGGGAAGCCTGGCGGTAATGGCACAACATCAGGATATCGATCATGAAGAGCGTCCCTATGGCATGCCATAGCTTGAACCTATGGCCATCAAGAACAACGGCCCCTAGCGGCGACCTTGGCGGTACGCCACAATGGCGAAATGATGTTCGACGGCCAACGAACTCGGCTGATGCGATGACCCGCCTCGGCTTCCTCCTTGATAGCGATTCGTGTATCGGGTGCCACGCGTGCACTATCGCGTGCAAGAGCGAGCACGACGTGCCGCTCGGCGTAAACCGTACGTGGGTCAAGTACATCGAGACCGGCTCGTTTCCAAACGCCAGCCGCAAGTTCTCGGTGATGCGCTGCAACCAATGCGAAGACGCACCGTGTATGACGATCTGTCCGACAAATGCGCTATTCCGGGCTGACAACGGCGTCGTCGACTTCCAGGACGACAACTGCATCGGTTGCAAGTCATGCATGAACGCCTGTCCGTATGACGCGCTGTACATCAACCCCGAGACCAACACTGCGCAAAAGTGCAACTTCTGTAATCACCGCGTGGAGATGAACCTCGCACCCTCCTGCGTGGTCGTTTGTCCGACTGAGGCGATCAAAGTCGTGGACTTCGACAATCCGGAGGATCCAGTCGGCAAGATGATCGGGCGCGAGGACGTCGCAGTGCGGACTCCCGACCAGAACACCAAGCCAAAGGTGTTTTATAAGGGTGCCGACCAGGCATCGCTCGACCCGACGCGTACGAAGATCGCGGCAGACGGGATGATCTGGGCCGATACCACGGCGAATCATCGTCAGTTACCGCTGCTCGACGAGCACGGCCAGGGAGACCCAGGCGTTGTTGCTCGCACTGCGTACACCACTTCACACAAGACGACGTGGGATCGGATGGTGTCGGGATATCTAGTCACCAAGGCAATCGCAGGCGGGATCATGCTGATGGCTGCGCTGATGATCGTGTTGGGTCATGCCGATGAGCAGGCTTCGGTCGGCATCGTGCCGCCGATGGTTGCGGGCGTGTTCATGGCCATCACTGGTGCGCTGCTGATTGGTGACCTGAAACAGCCTGGCCGGTTTTACTTCCTGCTCACTCGGTCGAACTTTGACTCGTGGCTGGTCAAAGGGGCTTACGTGCTGGCAGTGTTCGCTGCGGTCTGTGGAATCTGGTGGATCCTCGGTGTGGCCGATGCCGCGGTTGCACTGAAGATGGTGGCTGTTCCGGCAGCCATCCTCGGCGCTGCGACGGCCGGCTACACGGCGTTCCTATTCGCCCAATGCGAAGGTCGCGACCTGTGGCAGACTCCCCTTCTTCTCCCATTGCTGCTGGCGCGGGCAGTCGTCGCCGGAGCGTCGGCGTATGCGATTCTTGACCTGTTCATGAACGTCCCATCGCAACGAGCCGTGTGGTGGGCGTTGCTTGGGGGTGTCGCGGCGGTCGGTTTCCTGACCTGGGTCGAGCTGGCGTCGCACGGGAGTCGCCATGTCGAACTTGCGATCGCTTCAATGACCAAGGGTGAGCAGGCCGGTTGGTTCAACTGGGGGCTGTCGTTCGGCGTGATAGCGCCTGGCGGGCTTGCCGTCATAGCGCTGTCGGTTGAGAACACTTCCGCCCTATTGCCGGCGATGGCGGGCGCGCTCGCACTCGTCGGGATGTGGCTGTCCGAAACCGCTTTTGTCCGCGCCGGCCAATCCGTTCCTCTCTCATGACCCGTCAACCGCTCGCCGCCCGGGCTCAAACACCGGTCGCACAATGGCACTGCGCCTTCCCCAGAGTACGGAGCACACGATGACCGATCTGAACAAGTACCCGCCGCATTCGAAGTGGCACAACTGGACCGAGCTTGATGCGAAAATGTGGCCGGAGAAGCAGGAGCGTAACTACACGCTCGTTCCGACCACGTGCTTCAACTGCGAGGCCGCGTGTGGCCTCCTCGCGTACTTCGACAATGAGACAGGTGAGATCTCGAAAGTCGAGGGCAACCCCGAGCATCCCGCATCGCGCGGCCGTAACTGTGCAAAGGGCCCGGCGACGCTGAACCAGATTTACGATCAGGAGCGCATCTTGTACCCGCTTAAGCAGACGGGGGACCGCGGTTCGGGCCAGTGGGAACGCATCAGCTGGGAACAAGCACTCAGCGAGATCGGTGAGCGGATCCGTACGGCTTTCATGGAGGACCGCCACAACGAGGTGATGTATCACGTCGGCCGTCCGGGCGAAGACGGTTACGCCGATCGCGTGTTGAAGGCGTGGGGCACCGACGGGCAAAACAGCCACACCAACATTTGCTCGTCGAACGCTCGAATCGGCTACCAGAGCTGGATGGGCCACGACCGCCCGTCGTCGGATTTCGCAAACGCCGAGGTGATCTTTCTCATCTCGTCGCACCTTGAAGCCGGCCATTACTTCAACCCGCATGCACAGCGGATCATGGAGGCACAAGACAAAGGCGCCACGGTGATCTGCGTTGACCCGCGTTTGAGTAACACCGGTTCTAAAGCTGACCACTGGCTGCCAACCTGGCCCGGCACCGAGGCGTTCCTGTGTCTGTCGATCGCACATTTGCTGCTTGAGAACGGCACGTGGGAACGTGACTTCGTCCGGCGATGGGTGAACTGGGAAACCTTCCTAGCTGAGCTTTACCCCGACATGCCACGGACCTTCGAGTCAGTTGAAGCGGCATTGAAGGATCACTACAGCGAGTACACCGTCGAAGAAGCTGAGCGGATCACTGGCGTTTCCGCAGACGAGATTCGCGAGATCGCAACGATCATCGGAAAACACCCCACCAAGTTCGCCAGCCACAACTGGCGCGCTGCCGGTGCAGGCAACCAGGGTGGCTGGCAAGTCGCTCGTTCGTTGTTCTTCCTCAATGTGCTCACCGGCTCGGTCGCAACCGTTGGCGGTACGTCGGGCAACGGTTGGAATAAATTTGCTGCGCACCAGCCGAAGGGTGCTCCACCGCTTGAGAAGTGGAACGAGCTCAGCTGGCCCAAAGAATTTCCGCTGGCCTACCACGAAATGTCGATTCTTCTGCCGCACTTTCTGAACGAGGGGCGCGGCCAGCTCGACACTTACTTCTCCCGTGTCTACAACCCGATCTGGACCAACCCCGACGGCTTCACCTGGCTTGAGGCGTTGAAAGATCCGGAGAAGGTCAACTGCCACGTGGCGCTCACGCCGACATGGTCGGAGACGTCGTGGTTCGCGGACTATGTGCTGCCGATGGGCGTCGGTGCCGAGCGCCACGACGTGTCTTCGTACGAGACGCACGCCGGCAAGTGGATTGGCTTCCGCCAGTCAGTGTTCCGGCGGTACGCCGAGATCAAGAACGGCGAACCGGTAGGGCCCGATGCTCGGAGTCACGAGTACAACCCCGGTGAAGTCTGGGAAGAGAACGAGTTTTGGATCGACCTATCGTGGAAGATTGACCCTGATGGCTCGATGGGAATTCGTCAGTGGTTCGAATCCGATGAGCGTCCCGGCAATCCGATCAGTGTCGACGAGTACTACGGCCACATCTTCTCCGAAGAGGTGCCCGGACTGGCCGAGGCAGCGGAGGAAGCTGGTCAAAAGCCCCTGGAGTTCATGCGTGATCGCGGCTCATTCGCGGTGCCGACCGACCCGTACGTGCCCTACGAGAAGCCCGTGTCAGCCGAAGCCGTTGCCGACTGCGTCAAGGACGAGCACGGCGTGTTCCGCAAGCCAGGCACGATCGGGACGTTTGACGGTTCTGAGGAGTCGTTCGAGGTAACCGAACTCGCGAAGCTCGGCGATGGCTCGCCCGCTGTCGAGATCGACGGCGAAATCAAGGAGGGCTTTCCGACGCCGTCAAAGAAGCTCGAGCTGTTCTCGACCACACTTAAAGAGTGGGGCTGGCCCGAGTATTCGACGCCGAAGTGGATCCCGAGCCACGTGCACTGGGAGGACATGGACATCGCCGGCACCGAACGAATTCTGTTGCCTACCTTCCGCATCCCGACTCTTATTCACACCCGCTCAGCCAACTCGAAGTGGTTGAACGAAATCAGTCACCGGCACCCGCTGTGGATCCACCCGTCCGATGCTGAGAAGTTAGAGATCGAGGAGAGCGGATTAGTGCGCATCTCGACACGTATCGGCCACTTTGTGATCCAGGCATGGCGAACCGAAGGCATTCGACCGGGTGTCGTCGCTGCGTCGCACCACATGGGCCGCTGGCGTCTTGACGAGACTGAAGGTCGGAACTGGGCCGCCGGAAAGGCGACGATCGATCAGCAGGGCACGACTTGGACGCTTAGACGGGAGGGCGGGGACCCGAAAAACATGACGTCGTATGAGTCATCGGATCCCGATACCGGACGGATTTGGTGGCACGACACCGGAGTACATCAGAACGCAACTTTCTGTGTGCAACCGGACCCGATCTCGGGGATGCAGTGTTGGCATCAGCGAGTGCGGGTAACCCCGGCTGAGGCGGACGATAAGTACGGCGATGTCGTTGTGGACACCGCCAAGTCGCGCGAGGCATACCTCGAGTGGATGGAGAAGACCCGCCCTGCGGGCACCACCAATGACTCGGGTCTGCGCCGTCCACTCTGGTACGCCCGTCCCCTCAAGCCGACGCTCGACGCCTATCGGCTATGAGGGATTGGGCGCACCTGAAATCAGGTGCGCCCAGTCGCAGGTGTCGGACGGGTTCGTGATGTGAATTAATTTCAGTCGTCGTCGGCGGCGATCAACATGCGACTCGATCTAGACGAGTGCAGGTTCCGAGCTTGCTGAGCGCACGGAGCAGAGAAATACGCAAGGACTTGTTGCCGTGTTTGCAAGCCGGGTCTTAGGAACCCGCTCTGAGTCTGCGCAATCACGTGGGCATCGTCGAGGAGGGCACGAAGACGGCGATCCCCTCGCTCGTTCCGGTTCTCCTCGGCAGAATGAGAGCGAGCCCGTTCATCTTTTATCGAGGGATAGCAGCCCTGATTGTGGCCGATCTTCGACGTAGCCCGGTGAGCGGGATCAACACGCAGTTTTGCGAAGATGGGCACTTCTCAAGCTGCGGAAAGCGAATAGCACCGGACCGGTCTTTCGTTTTCGCCATTAACGACTTCAACGATGAATTCGGCGTTCCCTGCAATTGAACCTCAAACGTCTTGCCGCCAGCTTCGTCCTCTTCTGCAGCGAAAAAGGATGGGTTGAAGAAGTTCAGCGATCCATCGTCGAGACGTCTGTAAGCGCAGATCGGATTGTCGAGTTGTTCAGTTGTTGGATCGTCAGGCGAGGCGACCGGATGTCTGGGCCTTAGCAACCGAAGCGCGAACGACGGGGATGTCATCGTCGGCGAGCGGCTGCATCCATTGCTTGCGACGCAACGCCGCTTCGATATACGGAGCCAGATCTTCGTCCTTCTGGTGTTGGCGCTCTGCTTCCTCAGCCTTGAATTCCGGCAGGACATCGTTGGCGAACATCTGCAGTGAGGAACAGATGTCCTCGTTCTGGTTGCGGCCACACTGCTGGATAAAGATCAGCTGATCAACACCTACGGCGGCGAGGCCGCGCACATAGCGGCGAGCATCAGCTGGCGTTCCGATGCAACTCGAATAGGTGTCGCCAGCTGCCTCGGCGGCCATGATCCGTTCTGCTTCAATCGATGGATCTCGACGCTTTTGGAACTCACCCCACAGATTTGTCCGACCGGGAACCTGGTCCTTCGTAACGAGCGCGCTCATCGCATATCCGAAGAACTCAAACCCCTCCTGGCCGGTACGGATTGCGGTCGTCCGGTCCTCGTGCATTGAAAAGCCCGTCACGAGCGCGAGATTGGCATTGACCGTGTGGCCGATCGGCACGCATTCCTCGCTCTTGATGATGTCGTAGTAGATCTCGGCCCAGGCTTTCGCCTCGTTGGGATTGATAAAGGTGAATGCCAGTGCGCCGAGCCCGTTGCGTGCGGCGACCTTGATCGTGTCGCGATTCGTGCACGCAATCCACATTGGCGGGTGCGGCTTCTGTCGCGGTTTTGGTATCACGTTGCGGCAAGGCATCGAGAAGCTCTCCGAGTGGTAGCCGGGGTACGGGTCGAGCACCATCATGTTCGCGATCTGCTCGGCGGCCTCAAGCGACATCGTCCGCTTCTGCTTGGCAGGGATACCGAAGCCGTGCAGTTCGAGACGGGTGGCGCCCTCCCCGATTCCGAAATCGACGCGACCGTTCGAGATCAGATCGAGTGTTGCCAGCCCCTCTGCAGTTCGCGCCGGGTGGTTGTAGTTCGGGATCACCTGGCGGATGCCATGACCGAGTCGGATGTTCGACGTCCTAGCAGCAGCAGCTGCGAGGAATACTTCTGGCGCTGACGAGTGTGAATACTCGTCAAGGAAGTGGTGTTCGACCTCCCAAGCGTAGTCAAAGCCAAGGCGGTCGGCTAGCTCGACCTGGTCGAGCGCCTCGTTGAGGAGTCGGTACTCGTCATCCTCGGTCCAGGGCTTGGGAAGCTGGTGCTCATAGAAGATCCCGAACTTCATGGATCCAGCAGACCACACCGGGCCCGTCGAACGAGCACCGGGAGCTCGGTGGGGTGCGGGCGGTGGCTTGCGCCGAGGCATCGGCCGGTTGAGCCCGTCAGCGCAGAGTTCAGTTGCGGATCGGTGTGGTGGCCAGTGCCAGCGGCACGACTGGACCGCTTCCGGCGCGGCGCAGGACGCGGCCCACTTCGGTGAGTGTCCAGCCGGAGTCGATGAGATCGTCGACGACGAGCACGGCTCCTGTCGAAACCTCGCCGGATACAGCGAAGGCGTCCTCGACATTGGATCGTTGATGGGCGCTGTTGGCCTGCGCCTCCTGAGGCGGCCGTTCCGCAATTCGCTCGATCGCCGGGCGGTATGAAACTCCGAGACGCTCGGCGAGCCGCCGCGCCGCGTCGGGAACCAGATCGCCTGAGCGGCTCGACGGGACGGCGGTCACCCACTGGATGGGGGTCGGGGGCGACCAGGAGTCGAGGAGTGCGGCGAGCGCGTCGACGATGTCGTCGCGGAAGCGACGATCTGCGTACTTTCCGCGTTCGATGGAGCGCCCCCAGCCGTCGTCGCCCCACACGGCGAGTGCTTGGCCGACTTCGCTGCGCTCGGCGGCTGGGATGCCTTGCTTCTTCGGGGCGAGCACGATCGGACGATTGCGCAGGAACCCCGCAGCACGCTCGAGGTCGGCCGGAGCGGGTTCGAAGGGCGCGAACACACCTGACTCGGTCAGGACCTCGATCGCCGATTCGCCGTCGATGACGCGCACTGTCCGCCGGCAGTTGTCACAGATCCCGCAGGGCTCGTCGGCGGGATCGTCGAGCAGCGCGGTCAAGAACTGCATGCGGCAACCGGACGTCTCCGCATAGTCACGCATCAGTTGCTGTTCGAATCGTCTGGCGTCGGTGACGTTCTGGACACGCTCGGTCGGGTACTCCCATGGCCGGTCGGTCCGCTCGTAGGACTGGCCTTTGATCCGGCGGACGGTGCCCTCTACGTCGAGCTGCTTGAGAATGGACTCGATGTCGCCCCAGGTGAGGTTCACCTCGGTGGCGATGTCGCGGAGGCCCACCGGCCCGCCGGCGGCATCGAGGATCGCCAACACTTCGTCGACCTTCTCGGGTGCGGGAAATGCCCGGTTGATGAAGTGGTTCTGAATCTGCAGGTCCTCCTGCCCGACGAGCAGGATCGCCGCCGACTCGTCGAGCGCGCGCCCGGCTCGGCCGACCTGCTGGTAGTAGGCGATCGGCGAGCCCGGCATCTGGAAATGGATGACGAAGCCCAGGTCAGGCTTGTCGTAGCCCATACCGAGAGCGCTGGTGGCAACGAGCGCCTTCAGGTCATTCGCCTGCAGTCGACGTTCCAACTTCTCCCGCTCATCGGATTCGGTTGCCCCCGAATACGCGGCGACGTCGAACCCCCGCGACTGCAGGAAATCGGCGACCGCCTGCGTGTCGCGAATCGTGAGGCAGTAGATGATGCCCGACCCGGGGATCGACTCCAGTCGCTCGGCGAGCCACACGAGCCGCTCGGGCTGCGCCGGGAGGTCGATGACGCCTAGGCCGAGACCGGATCTGCCCAGTGCGCCGCGGAACGTGGTCAGCTCGGCCCCGAGCTGCTCGGCGACGTCGTCGACGACACGCAGGTTGGCCGTTGCGGTGCAGCCGAGAATGGGGACTCGGCCCTGCCCGAACTCGTCGAGCATTCGACCGATCCGCCGATAGTCGGGGCGAAAATCGTGCCCCCAGTCCGAGATGCAGTGGACCTCGTCGATCACCATCATCCCGGGTCGTTCCTCGAGCATCGGCATGACCTTGGCGGCGAACTCCGGGTTCGCGAGGCGTTCGGGTGACACGAGGATCAGGTCGAGTGAGTCGGTGTTGAGCGCGTCGGCCAACTCGTCGACCGTGGTCTTGGCCGACGAGTTGACGGTCATGGACCTCAGCCCGAGCCGCGTGGCAGCCTCGATTTGGTTGCGCATCAAGGCCAGCAGCGGTGAGATCAGGAGCGTCGGTCCGAGACCCTGTTGGCGCAGCAGGTGGGTCGCGAGGAAGTACACAGCGCTCTTGCCCCAGCCCGTGCGCTGGACCACCAGCACACGATGGTGATCGACCAGTGCCTCGACTGCATCGCGCTGGTGTTCGCGAAACGTGGCGTCGTCGCGTCCGGTGAGTGTGCGAAGCGCGTCGAGAAGCTCGTCGTCGGTGGTCGTCTCGGCGCTCATGGAACGAGTGTGCCACTCGGGTACCTCAGAGTCGCGGGGAACCGTCGCGGGAACAGTGGCGCGGAGGGCGTGGCCGAGGAAGGCGATCGCATGCGGCGCTCGACTGGGTCGCGCTACGCCCGAGCGATACCGTCACCCACATGTACGCCTGGAACGAAGAGCAGTTGATGATCCGCGATGCGGTTCGTGACTTCATCGAGCGCGAGATCGCGCCGCGACGAGAAGAACTCGAGTTCGGCGACATGCCGCCGTACGACCTGCTGCGCAAACTGTTCTCGACCTTTGGCATGGATCAGATGGCCAAGGACCGGTTCGCCAAGACGATCGCCTTCGAGAAGTCGGTCGAGGCCGCAATCGCCGCAGGGGAGACTCCCCCCGAGAAGCCCGCATCCGGGGATGGCCACGACCCCTCGCTCACGATGATTCCGATCATCGAACTCTGCCGCTACTCGCCCGGCATGGTCACGGCGATGGGCGTCTCGATGGGGCTCGCCTCGGCAGCGATCATGAGCAAGGGCACGACTGCCCAGAAGGAGCGTTGGGCGCTCGACCTGCTCACGCTCGACAAAGTCGGCGCATGGGCGATCACCGAACCGAACTCGGGATCTGATGCCTTCGGGTCGATGAAGGCAACCGCTCGTCGCGACGGCGACGAGTACGTCCTCAACGGCTCCAAGACGTTCATCACGAACGGCCCCTACGCCGAGACGGTCATCTTCATCTGCAAGCTCGACGAGGGGAACCCACCGGAGGATCGCAAGATCCTGTCGTTCGTGCTCGACACGGGCATGGACGGCCTGGAACAGTCGAAGCCGCTCCGCAAGATGGGGATGCATTCATCGCCGACCGGCGAGTTGTTCCTCGACGACGTTCGCGTCGGAATCGACCGCTTGATCGGCGAAACCGAAGACCTGCCGTCGGGTGGTCGTGAGGGTGCCAAGGCGACGTTCGCGATCGAGCGGTCGGGTGTCGCGGCGATGGCGCTCGGAATGATCGACAAGGCGCTCGAACTGAGCATCGAGTACGCGAAGGAGCGGGTCCAGTTCGGACAGCGGATCGGTGACTTCCAGCTCATCCAGGACAAGCTGGCGCGGATGGAAATGGCTCGACTTAATGTCGAGAACATGGTGTTCCGCTACATCGAGACATCGCGCGACGGTGTCGACTTGTCACTTGCCGAAGCGTCCGCGATGAAACTGTATTCCGCTCGTGCCGCCACCGAGGTGGCGCTCGAAGCCGTCCAGATCTTCGGCGGGAACGGCTACATGAGCGAGTTTCAAGTCGAGCAGATCGCCCGCGATGCCAAGGTCCTCCAGATCTACGCCGGCACCGACGAGCTCCAGATCACCCACATCGCGAAGGATCTGCTTCGTCGCTGAGTCAGCCTCAGGCGTGGGAGTCGTCGACGATGTCGACGAGGCGCAACACGGCGCGACCCTGCTCGATCGTTGCGTCGACATCGACCACTGTTTCGATACGCCACTCGTTCGTTGCGTCGGGGTCGAGGAGCACCTGTGCGACGCGGCCGATCCGCGGTTCGTACACGAACCGTTCGGGGCTGCGCGCTTCGGGTCCGAGGTCGATCGAGTCGAAGCGCTCCCAATAGGGCGCCATCGCGGCGACGACGTCCTCGATCGAGCTGAACTTCTCGGGGTCGACCGGATCGACGATGAGTGCGTCGTAGCCCTGATGGCGGGCGAGGCGCTGCGCCCACTCGAAGACTTGGTTGCGGACCATGACCCGGAACGCGCGCTCGTCGTCCATGACCGTCACGGGCCCCGCTGGGCGGATCGGCGCCCGGGCAGCATCGTCGGAGTCCGGAGCGATCAGCCGCTCCCATTCGTCGATGAGGCTGGAGTCGACTTGGCGAACGAGGGCGCCCAGCCACGCCGTCAGGTCGTCGATCTCGTCGGTGCCGTACTCGTCGGCAACGTTCTGGATGAGGCCCTTGTACACGTCGGACAGGTACCGCAGCACGACGCCTTCGGATCGCTTGAGCTTGTAGTGCGAGACGTATTCGCCGAACGTCATCGACCGCTCGTACAGGTCGCGTACGACCGACTTCGGCTTCACCGTGTCGCCGCCGACCCACGGGTGATGCGTGCGGAAACGGTTGAAGCTGGAGTAGATCCAGTCCTTGTTCGGCTTCGGCGCCTCGACCTTGGAGAGACGCTCCATGCGCTCCTCGTACTCGACACCGGATGACTTCATGTCGGCCATCAGGGTGTTCTTGGCCTGCTCGAGTTGGGCTGCGATCACGACGCCGGGGTTCTCGGCAACAGCTTCGATGACGGTCAACACGTCGAGTGCATGGCTGACCTCGTTCGACCGAACCGGCGCCTGGACCGGTTCTGCATGCTCCTGGTCGGGCTCGTCATGGTCCCGGGCGTCGTGGTCCTGGGCATCGTGGTCCTCGGCTACGGCATCCGAGTCGGCGGGATCCGAGTCAGCGTGATCCGGGGCTGCAGAGTCGGTAGGCGTTTCGGGATGGGTCTGATCCGTTGCCTGACGGTCCAGTTCGGAGATCGCTTGCACCGCCCAGAGCGACAGAGGCTGATGGAGCGCGAACTCGTCCTGCAGGTCGACGGTGACCCGCACGAGGCGCCCCTCGTCATCGGGTTCGTCGAGGAACTCGAGGATGCCGGCATCGACCAAGGAGCGATAGATCGAGATCGTCCGGCGGATGTGGCCACGCTGACGCTTGCGGGTCTCGTGGTTGTCGGTCAGCAGGCGACGGATGTCGCCGCAGCCGTCGCCCGGGCGGTCGAGCATCGACATCACCATCTGATGGTTCACGTGAAAGTGCGACCGCAACTCCTCCGGCTGGCCGTTGACGAGTTTGTCGAACACGTTCCGGTCCCAGGCCGCGTAGTTGCGGTCCGGTGCCTTCTTCTTGACGATCTTCTTGCGTCCGCCGGCATCGGCCTTTTCCTGCGATCGCAGGTTCTCCACCACGTGCTCGGGAGCCTGCACCCACACGTCACCACGGTCATCGAATCCCTTGCGTCCGGCGCGTCCGGCGATCTGCGCGAACTCGCGGTTCGACAGAATGCGGACCGATATGCCGTCGTACTTGCAGAGTTGGGTGAACAACACCGACCGGATCGGCACGTTCACCCCGACACCGAGTGTGTCGGTGCCGCAGATGATCTTCAGCAGACCGTCCTGCGCCAGTTTCTCGACGAGCAGCCGATACTTGGGGAGCAAGCCTGCGTGGTGCACGCCGACGCCGGCGGTGACGAACCGTTTGAGGTCCTTGCCGATCGGAGAGTCGAAGCGGAAGTCGCCGATCGCTTCGCGCACCAGACCCTTCTCGGCCTTGGTGAGCGGATCGAGGGCGATGTAGCCCTGGGCGGCGTCGGTTGCGTCCTTCTGCGTGAAGTGGACGATGTAGATCGGTGCCCGACCCGACTCAAGGAGCTGGTCGACGCTGTTGTGCAGCGTCGAGGTGCGGTACTCGAAATGCAGCGGCACGGGCCGTTGCGCAGAGCGGACGACCGACACCGGGCGATTCGATCTCGCCTCGAGATCGCGCTGGAAGAACCCGACGTCGCCGAGCGTTGCCGACATCAGGACGAACTGCACGTCGGGGAGTTCGAGGAGGGGGAGCTGCCAGGCCCAGCCCCGCTGCGGATCGCCGTAGTAGTGGAACTCGTCGACCACAACGAGGTCGACGTCGGTGCGCCGGCCGTCGCGCAGCGCCTGATTGGCGAGGATCTCGGCCGTGCAGCAGATGATCGGTGCGTCGGCGTTGACCGCAGCATCGCCGGTGATCATCCCGACGTTGTCCGAGCCGAAGTCCCGACACAGTGCGAAGAACTTTTCGCTGACGAGCGCCTTGATCGGCGCGGTGTAGTAGCTGCGCCGGCCCGATGCGAGCGCGGCGAAGTGCGCGGCGGTCGCGACGAGCGACTTGCCAGACCCCGTCGGCGTGTTGACGATCACGTGGTTGCCGAGGAGGAGTTCGAACACGGCTTCCTCCTGAGCCGGGTACATCTCGATGCCGACCTCGTCGGTGTACGCCGTGAAGCCGTCGAACACGGCGTCGTCGTCGGCGCGACCGTCGTCGCCGGCGTCGGGAAGGTGACGGATCAGTGGCGGTGTCGGGTTCATGCTGCCGCTCGTTGCACGGCGTCGAACACGTCGTTGACGGACGGGCGATCGGCGGGCCCAGCGCTCCAATAGGCCCAGCTGAGACGACCGTCAGGCGCGATGACGAAATCCCCGCCGAGTTGGCGCGTGTCCTCGGTGGTCGGTTTTAGGTCAGCCATGCCGCGTCCCGACCGTCGCAGGATCTGGGCATAGCGGCGAAGGGTTGCCCAGCCCCAGATTCGGCCGAGGCTCCCTCGCCCGAGTCCGTATGCGGCATAAACGTCCCGATTCCCGTCGATCAGGATCGGGAGCGACAGGTCGCGGCGCTCCTGATACCCGTCGAGCAGTTCGGCCGTGGTGAACGTCAGCAACACGAGTTCGGCGGTGTCGTCGAGTTGCTCGCTCACGGCGGCGATGTGTTCGGCACACGGCAGTCAATGGATGTGGCGGTGGAAGACCAGCACCACGGGCCTCTGGCATTCGGGCCCAACGTGGTCGTCGAGCGACCAGGTGCCGCCGCCGTACACCGGCAGCGTGACAGGCGGTGCTGGCTCGTCGAGGGGAGGGCGGTCGGGCACGCCTCGACCGTATCGGGCGTGGGAACATGGGCGACCATGAGCGACAGCACGGATTCGCAACGCATCGATTTCAGCGGGATCAATCACCTCGCCCTCGTGAGCAGCGACATGGCCCGCACCGTCGATTTCTACAGTGGCGTGCTCGGCATGCCGCTCACCAAGACGATCGAGATGCCCGGAGGTGGCCAACACTTCTTCTTCGATTGCGGGCACGGCGATTCACTGGCGTTCTTCTGGTTCCCGCATGCGCCCGAGGCGGTGCCGGGAGTGTCGGCGCCGGCAAACCGCCCCGACCAGGGTGACATCGTGAGCGCCCACGGCTCGATGAACCATGTGGCCTTTAATGTGGCCGCCGACCAGATCGATGTCTGCGTCGCAGCGCTGCGCCGAGCCGGCGTCGACTGCACCGAGGTATGGAATCACGACAACAGCGAGTGGGGGGTGTCTCGCGAGAACCACGACGGTGTGTATGTCCGCTCAATCTACTTTTCCGACCCTGACGGCGTCTCCCTTGAGATCGCTGCGTGGATGAGGGAACTCGGACCGGATGATGTTTCGCACGAACCGCGCACAGCCGTCGGTTCCTGACTTTGAGCCTCGCTGAGACATCTCGCCTGCGCAACGGAGTGCTCTCAGCACGCGTTTGGCTACAAGCCGGGAGGGTCCATTCCGAACCAGTCGCGGAGAGTGGCATTCCACGTGTTCCGTTTGATGAGCTCGTTGGTCTGCGAGCCGTCGGCGTGTTTCATCTTGAGGCGGTCGGCGGTGAGTGTGACCCGATCTGTTGAATCGACATCGACCAGGCGTGTTGCAAGCGGTTTGGACGACCAGTGCCTGGCGGGGTCGACTTGCATCGACGCCGCTACCGGTGCGAAGTCCTCGAAGCAGTGGGCAACGCGCTTGAACCGGAGTTGTGCTGCGGGAATGCCATCGACATGCTCGGTGAGCGTTGTGCCCTGCGGGCTGGCGAAGAACTCGTAGGTGCCGTTCCCGCCGTCATGTGGTCCGAGTTGGTTGAGTGGAAGTGGGCGCACAGTGCCAGTGCCGAATCCGACGTCGACGAAGTGCGGTTCGATGAGGCCGATGCCGCCGGAAACTTCGAGTGCGAGGTGCTCGAGGATCATGCTGGGGCCCTCAAGCAGAACGGCAGCTCCGAGTAGCGATACTCGGAAGCCAAGCGCCTCGAGGAGTGCGCCGAAGGCACCATTCAGCTCGAAGCACCAGCCGCCCCGGCGTGCGTCGATGATTTTGTTCAGCGCTGCGCTGCGGTCGTGTGCGACGCCAGCCGCAAACACGAGGTCGAGGTTCTCAAACGGCACCGCCGCAAGATGCGCGTGTTGGAGCAAAGTCAGGCTGTCGAGGTTGGAGCGGATTGAGCCGCCATCCACGCCGAGCCGGGCCAGATACCGGTCGGCGTCGACATTTGGACCTGCGGTACGCATCCGGTCAGGCTACGGCCTGTTGCGGGTTGCTTTGGAGCGCCTTGAGCGCAAAGAGAACGTGCCCGACGGCATGCAGGAAAGATGGCGACCTGTGCATGCAAACGCATTGTTTCCTGCTGTACGTTCACCGTTCATGATGAACAGTCGCCTCATTCTCAGTGCTGGCACCGCGCTCGCACTCATCCTTACTGCGTGCGGAGGTTCGGACAACGAGACCACCGAGACCGTTGTGACATCTGAGGCCCGGCCCGAGTCCTCGGGGGTGTTCAGCGAAAGCACCGACACCGAGAGTGCTCAGGCTGCTACGTCTGTTGCGTCAGCAGAAGCCACTCCGCCACAGACGTCTCCTGCTGCCACCACTCCGGTCGAGACGGCTCCGCCGGAGGCCGGAGATATCGTTCCGATCACTGAGGACACGATTGGTACACCTGCGGATGGGATTGTCGCCTCGCTTGTCGAGTGGGCGATTGAAGCCCCCGTTGAATATGCCGCTGGCGAGGTTACTTTCACTGCTACCAACAATGGAAGTTTCCCTCACGAGCTCGTGGTCATTCAGGGTGAGAGCTACGAGTCGCTTCCCCTGGCCGAGGGTGGCGCTGTGATCGAGGACGATCTACCGACTGGAGCGCTTCTCGGGCGCACTGCTCGCATCGGCGGCGGCTCGTCGGAGGAGTTGACCGTGGCGCTGGCTCCGGGCAACTACGTCCTCGTGTGCAACCTTGGGGGCGGCGCGCAGAACCACGCCGGGCGGGGCCAGCGCCTGGATATCAAAGTCTCCTGAGTAATCCAGGTCAGGTTCTGCGCACCGACTAGGTTGCGCAAATGATCGCTGGGCTCTTCGATGAGTTTTTCGGGGTGCCGACGCACCCGCTTGCGGTGCATGCCCCGGTGGTGCTTGTGCCGATCTTCGCAGTGGTCGCCGTGATGTTGGCCGTCAAGAGCGACTGGCGGGTCCGAGTCGGCTGGTTTATGCCGGTCGCAGTGTTTGTGCTCGTTGCCATGCTGTTCGTGGCAAAGGAGTCGGGCGAGTCGCTCCTCGTATCCGAGGCTGAGAACTTGTTCCTCCTAGGGTCGCCGCAACAGATCGCTGATCACGAGGACCTTGCAAACGCGACGTTCGTGCTCGCCATCGTCTGGTTCGTGCTCACGCTCGCAGTTGTTACCCGTGACTGGATGAGTGGACGCGATCAGTCGGTGCGACCGCATTCGGCCGATACTGCGGCCATGTCGCATGACGCTGTCGCGACGGTGCTGTCCGTTCTTGCCGCGATCGCCGCCGTGATCACCACGATCTGGTTGATCCGAACGGGTCATGCCGGCGCGGAATCGCGCTGGGCTGGCTAGGGAGGCGCCGATTGCCGCTTGAGCGCAAAGGACGAGGCGCTCAGGATGAGGCAGTCAGGTGACGATGACGGGAGTGCCGACCGGGGCGAATCCCCACAGGAACGCGGCGTCGAGATTGTGTTGCCGTTGGCAACCGCCGGAGAGACGGGTGCCAAGTTCGTCGGTCGTCTGGTACACCTCGCCGGTCGAGACTTTTGTCGGTATGCCGTGGAAGCCGATTGCGCCGCGCTCGGTCTTGAGCCAACGAATCATGTTCGGCAGGTAAGCCTTACCATTCCAGGCGGTCGATACCTCGGAACGGCTATACACCTGGTGGTTGCCGGGCAACTCGTTGGAGTACGTGCTGCCCGAGACCAGCCAGGACCGGATGACCCGTTCGTTTTCGTCGACCGCCCAAACACGTTGGCCGGCCCGGTCGTACACCACGCGGTAGCCGGATCCGGAGTCTTCCGGGAGTGGAGGAGCATCGTCGCCAGCTGACCCGACCGGTGACAGCTTGACGCCCCAGAGATCGGTGGCGTCCGCTGCGGGCTTCGGGGTGCGGGTGACGAGCGACTCCTCGTCGGGCCAGACCCTGAGGCCGAGCGCGGTTTCGCGACCGACTACGCCGTCGACGAAGAAGTCTTCGGCCGACTGGTACTGCATGACGGCATCGAACGTGGCCTGTCCGAACTCGCCGTTCGACGAGCCCGAGAAATGGCCGGCATCGGCGAGGGCGTTCTGCAAGCATTTGACCCCGTCGCCGCTTGCGCCGATCCGGAGCGACAGTGCCTCGATGGTGCAGCCGCCGTCCGAGCGCTGCGGGGCGTCAGTAGACGAAGGACCGGAGTCCTCGAGACCCGTGAGCTCGACGTCGACGGGTTCGACGAAGGGCTCATCGCCGACTGAGGCAGTTTCCGTCGAGTCGATCGTGGTGTTGATGTCGGCAAGTACGTCGGCTGTAGCGATTGCGGTCGCCTGGCCCGAGTTGTCCGAAGTGGCGAACGCTGCGACCACAGCAGCGCCGAGCACGCCGACGACAGTGAGACCTAAGACGACCTCGCGCCGACGCTGTTCGACTGGCTTGGAAAAGCGAGTAGTGGAAGCAGACACCGGGCCCTCGCGTTGTCCGTTCCGCTGGTCACGCATTGGAGTGCAGCCTAGCGAATCCAACCCGACGGGTCCGGTCGTTCCCGGCGTGTTTCGCAATGCCGCAACGTAGGGATCGGGAGGGCCGCCGTGACGCTCAACGTTCCGTATTGTGGAACTGTCCCGGATTGTGGGCCGCTAAGCATTCCCCTGCGTGATAAAGCGCAGTAGCTTGCCCCTATGGGGAAGCGATCGAAACGCCCGCATCGTGAACAAGTCGCGGCACCTAAGTTGCCGCGACTAACCACCCCGATGGTGCGCGACACGAAAGATGCGCCGCTGCGGTCGGCGACGTGGGACGAAGCGCTTGACCGGGCAGCAGCAGGGCTCAGCGTCGCCCGCACCGCAATCGTTGACGGGACGCGGCCCAACGCCTTCGGCATGTTCTCGTGCTCGAAGGCTACGAACGAGGTGAACTACCTCGCCCAGAAGTTTGCACGCATGGCCATGGGGTCGAACAACATCGACTCCTGCAATCGGACTTGACACGCTCCCTCGGTCGTCGGTCTGGCGACAGTGTTCGGTGCAGGTGGCGGGACAGTCTCGTACGCAGAGATTGAGGAAGCAGACGTGATTCTGCTCTGGGGCTCGAACGCTCGCGAAGCGCACCCGATCTTCTTCCATCACTTGATGAAGGGCCTCGACAACGGCGCGAGAATGTACAGCGTTGACCCGCGGCGGACATCGTCGTCGAAGTTCGCCGATCTGTGGCTCGGGATCGACGTCGGCACCGATATTGCGCTCGCAAATGCGATCGCTCGCGAGATCATCCACGCCGGCCTCGCCAACGACGACTTCATCATCCGCTCGACCCGAGGCTACGAGGACTTTGCTGCTGCCGTCGAGCCCTACACCCTCGACGTTGCCGCTGAGATCACTGGCGTGCCCGCAACAGCGATCCGCGAGGTTGCTCACGCCTACGCCACGGGCGGGAAAAGCCAGATCCTTTGGACTCTCGGCATCACCGAACATCACAACGCAGTCGACAACGTGCTCTCGTTGTGCAACCTCGCACTCCTGACCGGTCATGTCGGTCGCTGGGGTTCGGGGCTGGTTCCGCTGCGCGGACAGAACAACGTGCAGGGTGGCGGCGATATGGGAGCGCTCCCGGACAAGTTGCCAGGATTCCAGCGGATTGATGATGACGCCGATCGCACCAAGTTTGAAGCGGCCTACGGAATGGGCCTCAATCCGACCCCCGGGATCCATCTCACCCTCATGTTCGAGGCGATGGAACGCAGCGAGCTGACGGCCGTCTACGTGGTGGGGGAGAACCCGGCCGACTCTGAGGCCGACGTCGACCGTGCTCGTGCGTTGCTGAGCGGTCTCGACTGCCTCGTGGTTCAGGACATCTTCCTGACCCGGACCGCCCAGTTGGCTGACGTCGTACTGCCTGCATCGGTGGCTTGGGCCGAGTCGGATGGCACTGTCACGTCGTCGGAGCGGCGAGTGCAGCGCGTTCGCGGCGCGGTCACGCCGCCGGGTGAGGCGCGCCACGACATCGACATCATTATCGATCTCGCCGACCGAATGGGCGTTGATCTCGGCACAAATGAGCCGGAAGCGCTGTGGGACGAGTTGCGTTCCTTGTCGCCGCTGCATGCAGGCATGTCGTATGAGCGACTCGAGGCCGGTGGCCTCCAGTGGCCGTGTCCGAGCCTCGATCACCCGGGTTCACCCTTCCTGCACGGATGGCTCTGGGCCGACGATCTCGGGGGTCGTGCGCCGGCGCCCTTCTCGGTCGTGGAACACGAGGGGCCGAAGGAACAGCTCACCGAGGAGTTCCCGCTGCGCCTCACGACCGGGCGGTCGCTCGACTCGTACAACACCGGTGTGCAGTCGAACGGATTCACATCACCGATTCGCTACGGCGAAGCGCTTGACATCAATCCCGTCGACGGCGAATCCCTAGGGCTGAGCGACGGAGAGCGGGTTCGCGTGTCTTCTCCGCGTGGCTCGGTCGAAATGGCAGTGCGTTTCCAGTTCGACATTCCGATTGGGCTGACCTTCACCACCTATCACTTCCCCGATCTTGTCGACATCAACAAGTTGACCAATGACGCATGGGACAAGCGGTCGGGTACCTCCGAATTCAAGGCTGCCGCTATCCGTATCGACAAAATCGACTTCCCAATCCCCATGGCCGGCTCCTGATGTTCCGTCCGAATGCGGAACGCTGGAGGCAGCGTGGCTGACCTGAAGCTGTCGGTCGACACCTCGACAGATGCCGAACGTGCTGTCGTCGACGCAGTGATCGCGCCAGCTGACCACGCCGTGGTCTACGAGACCGAACGTGTCGTCCGCGGGGGCACCGAACGTCGCCGCGAGCGTCGTCACCTCCTCCTACCCGGACTTCATGCCCTGCAGGCCGAGGCCGGCTGGATTAGTCCGGGTGGCCTCAACTACCTCTGTGGGGCTCTCCAGGTTCCTCCGGCGGAGGGGTTCGGTGTTGCCACATTCTACGAATTGTTCCGCACCACCGACCCGGCCCACGGCCAATCGGTGCACCACGTCTGCATGGATACGTCATGTCATATCGCTGGTGCCGAGGCGCTCGCTCGCTCGCTTGAAGCCGAAGGCGAGCGGGTTCACCGTGGACCCTGCATCGGGCAGTGCGAGCGTGCCCCAGCGCAGTTCATCCAAGGCCGCGCAGAACCGGACCGGGTCCCAGCTGACGCTGCAAGCATCGCCGACCCGACGTCGTACCGTCTGCCACAACACGGGTCGTCAAAACTCCGGCTGCTCCACCGTGTCGGGGTCGTCGACCCCACTTCGCTGCAGTCGTACCATGATCACGGCGGCTACGCGATGTTGCGTTATGCGATCGAAATCGGCTCGGATGCCGTGATCGACGAGGTTAAATCTGCCGAACTGTTAGGTCGGGGTGGCGCAGCGTTCCCGACCGCCGTCAAGTGGCGTGCTGTCGCTGACGAACGGGGTCGTCCGAAACACGTCATTGCTAATGCTGACGAATCTGAACCGGGAACGTTTAAGGACCGAATCGTGATGGAGAACGATCCGTTTGCGTTGATCGAGTCACTCACAATCGCCGGTCTGACGGTGGGCGCCGACAATGGCTGGATCTACATCCGTGGCGAGTACCCGTTGGCAACGACGCGATTACGCAACGCCATCGAACAGTGCCGTATCGCCGGACTGCTCGGCGACAACGTGATGGACTCCGGTGCTCGTTTTGATATCGAACTCCGGAGAGGGGCGGGCGCCTACATCTGTGGCGAGGAGACCGCACTAATGGAATCGATCGAGGGATATCGCGGTGAGCCGCGCAACAAGCCGCCCTTTCCGACCACCTACGGTTTGTTCGGCGAGCCAACAGCGGTCAACAATCCCGAGACGCTGCTCAATGTGCTCGACCTACTTGAGGTCGGCGGTGACCACTACCGCACGCTCGGTTCCGAACGTTCGAGCGGGCATCGGCTGTTCTGTCTGTCGGGCCACGTCAGGGTCCCGGGGCTGTACGAAGTCCCGTTCGGTATTGCACTCGGTGATCTCATTGACCTCGCAGGCGGGTCGACCGGGATGACACGAGCGGTTCTGCTCGGCGGGGCCGCCGGGGTGTTTGTCGGACCCGATCAACTCGATCTCGAACTTTCCCTTGAGGCAGTCCGCGATGCGGGAGCGACGCTCGGCTCGGGGGTCATCACGTTGTTCGACGACACCGTTGACTTCACCGCGCTCGTTCTCCGTATCGCTGAGTTCTTCAAGAATGAATCGTGCGGTCAGTGTGTTCCGTGTCGCGTGGGTGTGACGCGGCAGCACGAAGTACTCGTTGAGATGGCTGCCAACGGCGCGCTGTCCGATGAACGCAACACGCTGATTGATGACATGGCGACGGTCATGCGCGACGCCTCAATCTGCGGATTGGGACACACTGCGTCCGGGGCAGTGCAGTCGGCGATCCGCCTTGGTCTGGTCGGAGATCGCCCATGACCACCATCGAGTCTGACACTCACGCTGAGGGCGAGTCGGCCGTTGAGTCGGTGACGGTGCGCATCAATAACAATGACGTGTCGGTGGCTCGGGGCGCCACGATCCTTGACGCGTGCACTGCGAGCGGCATTGACACGCCGACGATCTGCTACGCCGAGAACCTTACCCCAGTCAACGTCTGTCGAGTATGTGTCGTCGAAGTGACAGGCAATCGCACACTCGTGCCGTCTTGCTCGCGCCTGGCAGAGGCCGGGATGGAGATCCAGACCGACTCAGACCGGGTGCGCCACAGTCGCAAGATGGTGCTTGAGTTCCTTGGATCGAGTGTTGACCTGAGCCAAGCTCCCGAGATAAACCAGTACTCGGTTCGCTATGAGGCCGACGTGACTCGATACGTCGACGACCGAGAGGTGATTGAGGAACCGATTCGTATCCAGGACGAGCTTTACATTCGGGACTACGACAAGTGCGTGCTCTGCTACAAGTGCGTCGAGGCTTGTGGAGATGATGCGCAGCACACCTTCGCCATCGCAGTGGCGGGGCGTGGGTTCGACAACCGGGTCTCAACTGAGTTCGACGTTGTGCTGCCAGACTCTGCCTGTGTGTACTGCGGCAACTGTGTGGCGGTTTGCCCGACGAACGCCCTGCAATTCAAGAGTGAATTCGATCTCCGTCGGTCCGAAAGCTGGCGCGAGGAGGAGCAGACAGTGACGACGACGGTCTGTTCGTACTGTGGTGTTGGCTGCAATCTCGAGTTGCACGTTCAGGACAATGAGATCGTCAAGGTCACCTCGCCGGTCGACCACTCGGTCACCCACGGCAACCTCTGCATTAAGGGACGCTTCGGCTACCAATACGTCGGCAACTGAGACTGTGGCTGCTCTCGTGTCGGGAACTGCCCCGGTTGTCAGCGATCTCGGATGAACTCGAGGAATGTAACGCCGGTGTCCAGGGGGGGGTCGGCACACCGGTCGTCGTGTCATGTAAGGTGATCTGATCGTACGGACGCTGCCGAGTGTGAAGACGTGCGGCGACCTACGATTGACCCATGAACGGGCGTGGATGCTCTTCAACTCCACGACGGTCGATCCGGCGATGCGTGTGTCGTCGTCGGTGACGTGAGGCGCACCGTCCTGGGAGCGTAGGTACGTTTGAAGTACCGAGCTTGGATTCCACGTCCACTCGATGTCGCATCGAACCCCCGGGTAGCGGCTTCAGTACCACGTTCCACCGACGTTGCCGCCAGATTCGACCGCACACACGTCGAAGCCGTCGCATCGAAGTCGATGGACGGCGTACATTTCGCCGAACCCGGGCCCCGACCAGCACGCCGACGGGCGTCGCATTCGCGTTCGGATCGGTTGTCGCCGGTGGGGCCCTCACGGTTCGAGCCTGCCACCGGGAATCCCGTCCGCCCGCATCGCGCCGATCCTTGCGAGGGGGATCGGATCGGCCAGGATGGCGGGCGATGGATTTCGACCTGCCACCAGAGGACCACCCGACTCGCCAGCGTGTTCGCGACTGGATTGCGGATAACCCAAGTCCGACAGGCCAGCAACTCGCTGAGGCCGGTTACGTGGTGCCCCACTGGCCGGCTCCTTGGGGGCTCAACGCGGATCCTATTGACCAGTTGGTAATCGACGACGAACTATCTCGCGCGCGGATCCGGCGACCAAACAACCAGATTGGGATCGGCTGGGCCGCTCCAACCATTTTGCTCGCCGGGACACAGGAGCATCACGAGCGCTACCTTCCGAAGATCTTCTCCGGCGAGGAGTTCTGGTGTCAGTTGTTCTCTGAAACCGAAGCGGGCTCAGACTTGGCAAACCTTGCAACTCGTGCCGAGCGCGACGGTGATGAGTACGTCATCAATGGATCAAAAATCTGGTCGAGCGGTGCGCATCATTCCAAGTTCGGCATCTTGATTGCGCGCACCGATCCAGATCAGCCGAAGCACAAGGGCATCTCGTACTTCATCATGCCGATGGATGCCGAGGGGCTTTCGATGTCGCCGATTGTCGACATGACCACTGCGCATTCGTTTAACCAGGTGTTCTTCGACAACGTGCGACTTCCTGTCGCTAATCGCCTCGGTGACGAGGGCGATGGTTGGCGACTCGCCAAGGTGACACTCTCGAACGAACGCGTGTCGCTGTCGTCGGCGGGATCGATGTGGGGCGTCGGTCCGTCGGCCGAGCTGCTGATCGACCTGTGTCGTAAGCAAGGAGGCCTCGCCGATCCCTTGATGCGCCAGCGGGCAGTCAACGTCTACATCGAAGCGGAGCTGCTTCGACTCAACCGGTTTCGGAGTTTGAGCGCAACGTTGCAGGGCAAGACCCCGGGGGCCGAGGCCTCGATTCAGAAGATCATGGCCGACGACCACGGTCAGCACGTGCTGGCCCTCGCGAAGGACCTCGCGGGAGCCAACGGCATGCTCGACGGATCGGGGCCGTCCGGCCATGTGCCGTCCGCGATGCGGGGCGGCCCTACGGAGAACAATTTTGACGCCCAGTTCCCCGATGTCGATCCGATTTGGCACTTCGGCTACTTATTTCATCCAGCGTTGACCCTTGGGGGCGGGACGTTCGCAGTTCAGCGCAACATTGTTGCCGAGCATGTACTCGGTCTGTCGCGTGAACCAAACCTCGAGCGCGGGATGAGCTGGTCGGAGGCGCGCAAGTCCACAGTGTAAGACCGCCCGCTCGACCGGGAATTGTTCGCGCAGATCGCCCCGACCGCTACCGTGCCGCCTCGTGACGACCTTGAGTAGTGCCCCCATCGGCCAGGCCTTTGGTATCGACATCGGTGGCAGTGGAATGAAGGCGGCCATTGTTGATCTCGCAACAGGAGGGCTGGTCACTGATCGCTACCGCATCGACACGCCGCAGCCCGCAACGCCTGAGGCGATGGCAGAAGTCGTCGTTGAACTCGTCGGGCATCACGGGTGGGAGGGGAGTGTCGGGTGTGCCTTCCCGGCGATCGTTCGCAATGGGACTGTTGGATCGGCAGCGAACATCGATGAGTCGTGGCTGAATGTCGACGCCGACCGGATCTTCAGCGAAGCGATCGGTGTCGGCGTGCACATGATCAACGACGCTGATGCTGCTGGGCTCGCTGAGGTTCGCTACGGGGTCGCTGCAAACTTTGCAGGTGTTGCGATGATGCTCACGTTCGGTACGGGGATCGGTTCGGGGCTTTTCGTCAATGGGTTGCTCGTCCCCAACACCGAGCTCGGCCATCTTGAACTCGACGGCTACGACGCGGAGACGCGGGCCGCCACAAGCGCACGCAAGCGCGATGGACTCAACTGGCCGCAGTGGGCGGGGCGAGTCGAGCACTACCTACGCCATGTCGAGGCCCTGTTCAGCCCTGACCTCTTCGTGGTAGGTGGCGGTGCGAGCAAGTCACCTCACAAGTGGCTCGACCTGATCTCGATCGACACCGAAATTGTGGTGGCCTCAATGGCGAACAACGCCGGCATCGTCGGCGCTGCACTCGTCGCCCCTTAAGACTCTGGCTGGACGCCTCAGCGTTGCAGCGCAGCAATTCGCTCCTCCAACGGTGGGTGGGACGAGAATAGCTTGCGAACGCCGGTGGCAGTGCTTGAGCGGATGCCGAACGCCGCAACTTCGTCGGGAAGTGTGTCCTCGGTGTGCTGGCGCTGCAGCGCCTGGAGTGCCGAGACCATCTGTGGGTTGCTGGTCAGCTGGCCCGAGCCGGCGTCGGCACGGAACTCACGCCGTCGGCTGAACCACGCCACGATCATGCTGGCGAAGAAGCCGAGAATCATCTGAAGAACGATGACGACGATGAAGTATGTCCCGCGGCCACCCCGATCGCTAACGACCACGTTGGCGATGATGCGTGAGATGAGGATCACGAACGTGTTCAGCACGCCCTGAATGAGCGTAAGGGTGACCATGTCGCCGTTCGCGACGTGGGCAACTTCGTGAGCCAACACCGCTTCGACCTCCTCGACCTTCATCTGCCGAAGGAGGCCAATGCTGACGGCGACCAGCGCGTCGTTGCGTTTCGCGCCGGTCGCGAAGGCATTCGGTATCGGCGAGTCGTAAATTGCAACCTCCGGAGTGTCGATGCCGGCATCTCGCGCCAAACGAGCCACGGTGTCGAGCAGCCATTGCTCTGTCTGGGAGCGTGGATTCTCGATAACTGCGGCGCCTGTCGAGCGCTTTGCGATCTTCTTCGATAGCGCAAGCGACACGAACGACCCGCCGAACCCGAACAACGCCGCGAAAATCGTGAGTCCGATAATGCTCTGCGGATCTAACCCGAAGATCGATGCAACGAACGTGAACAGTGCAATCACTGCGATGTTCGTGGTGACTAGCAGGCCTATGCGAGTCGCAAATCCGCCGATTTTGCTGGGGTGTCCGGTGTTCAGGTCGCTGGTGTCCATCAATCTCCCGGTGTCCGTGGTGGTTGTGTCGGGTTGCGAGCTGCTACTTCCAGAACGATATCTGCGTGTAACCCAGGAGCCAGCGCAGTAGCTGCCGTTAGGTGCCCGGGTGTCAGCCCAGAACGCGCGCATCTCGGAGTGGCACGCATCTCGTCGTGATCGTCGTCGTCGGGGAAGCACTTGTGGATATCGCTACCACGCCGATCGGAACCGTCGAGGCGTCACTCGGCGGGGCGCCCTATGACACGGCACGAGCCGCAGATCTACTCGGGGCCGAGGTCGAATTTGTCGGCGGTCTGTCTGTTAACCGGTTCGGTTCGCTTTTGCGTGATCGATTGGAAGGGGACCGTGGGTGCGAGCGACATCTCGACGTCGCTCGCACCCACGGCAAGAATCAACTCAGCTCAGGGTCCCGATGTCGGCATCGGTGATGCCCAGCGCATCCCACGCAGGCTGGAGTGCAGCACGCACCTCATCAGCACCACCGTCGGAGCCGTAGGCGCCATCGAGAGCGAAGACTGCGTTGATCGTTTCGCCGTCGGCTCCTGCCGGCACCAAATACGCTTCGATGACCCGCCAGAAGGCGAGACCCTCAGCTGCGTGCTTGGCAGCTGCATCCAGGTCGCCCGCCGCCACATCGTCGGCGATTTTGGTGGCATATCGGATCACTGCCTGGCTGTACGTGATCGCCACGTTCTTGACCACTTCAGCGGCCGCCGCTTCGGCGCCTGCCACATCCGAAGCAAGCAGGGAATCTCGACCCGCAATCATGGCAGCAAGGATCGCTTCATTCGCAGCTGAGGTGTCGCCGTCAGTGAGCGTGCCGAAGTTCTCGCCACGTTTGTCGGCAGTGCCGTAGGGGCCACACCCGGGCTCTGCGCCGGCGTAAAACGCCCAGCCCTCGTCCCAGTTGTGGACAGCGCCACTCGACACATCGAAATTGCCTTCTTGACCCTTTGCAATTGCCGAGTTCAGTTCGTGCACGACCCACGCAACCATGATCTGGTTCTGAATTCCCTTTTCGACACCCTGGGAGCGGACGTTGTCTGAGGTGCCTTCAAAGACGCCGGTTCCAGCGATCGCCGACGAGACGAATTCGTCGAGTGGTGCTGGCGTGCCATAAAAGTCCGACAAACCGTGCTTTTTGTCTTCGCCGGTTGCAAATCCGGCAATCGTTCTCACACCGTCGTCCTTCACCGAGTTCTTTCCGTCGGTGTAGATCCCGTTGATCGCGTCGAAGTCGATCGGGTCGCTATCAAGCAGGTCCTTGACGTCACAGACATCAACGACAACGAGGCGGTGGCTATCGACGTTTGAGGCATACGCGTAGCCGACGTCCATCGAAGTCGCATCCTCCGTTGGTGCCTTCGGCTCATCTGCGGGAGGGTCGACGTCGACCTCTAGGGCTGCGGTATCGGGGGTTGGGGCTGCAGAACCGGGGGCTGCGGTAGCGGGGGCCGAAGTACCAGAGGAACTTGAGTCGTCGCTGCCGCACGCTGCGAGAGCGATCGCTAGTGCAATGCCCGTAGCGGCGAGCTTCCGGGATGGATGGGTCACAGTAAGTGTTAGGTTTACCTAACAGAGATTAGCAGGCAATCTGACTAGTAAGCGACACGGACCACTCTTGTTGCACCGGTGTCGGTCCCGGCATTTGAGGCTTGTTGAGCAAGTGATGCCCTTTGACCGGAGGAGGTCAGCCCAGATGGGCATGGCAGGTAACGCTGCAATACCTCTCAGGAAATTTGAGACTTGTCTGCACGGATGCGTGAACGCCTGTGGTCGCATGAGGGTGAAGGGTGGTTGTGAACAGGTGCATGCTCTCGGATCCATCATTTCCTGCTGACCGTGATCGGAATCTTTGGCGTGAAGACAGCCTGGCAGCCAGCCAGTCATTACGGACGCAGTCCGCCTAGCAGAAATTCCTGCGTGGATGTAAAGTCCCAGTAGTGAAGAAGCAGTTGGCGTGCGCTTCGGCAGTTGCGGCACTGTTGCTGACTTCATTTACTGACAGTTCAGCCAAGCCGTTCCCGCCGCCGTCAGCCATTCCTGCTCCGGCGAAAGCTGAGCAGGAACCCTCAGCTGCCACGACCAGCACAGCTTCGCTGCTTGAGACAGCAGTCCTCGTCGCTACCAGCCAGGCGCCAGGCTCCGTACCTTTTGTCGCTCTCAATCGAAGTGCCAGCCCGCTGCCGAACAGCGAATTCCAGCCCGCTGTTCGGCTTCATCAGCACCAACCGGATGGTCTTACGGTTCTGTATGCCGGCCACAGTTTCGGTCGACCATTCGCTGAGAGAATGGCTTGGGCAACGCTCTTAGCCGGAATCGATGGGCACGAGCAACGAATTGTGTTCCGCGGAGGAGAAAAAGGTACCCCGCAAGCGATGTGGGAAGACCCTGCGGTTCGAGCGCGTATCCAAGAACAGCTGAATGATGGTGCTGTCGACGTTGTTGTTCTTATTTGCTGCTCAAAGGAGTTTGTAGAGACTGGTTTCCAATATGACCAGGCACTGTTCGATATCGTCGCGTACGCACTTGCACGAAATCCTGAAACGCGTTTTCGGTTTGCAATGCCATGGAGGGACTATCCAGAAGAATATGCGTCGGCTGCTGAGCACAGAGCTCTTACGGATGCCGCCTACCCTGATTACCAACTACTAGCCGAGAGCGTGAGCGCCGCGTCAGGTGGCGCAGAGGTCGTTGCATTCTACCACGGTGCAGCGGTCTACGAAATACGTAGCAAATACGAAAGAGGTCTGATTCCCGAGCTGAGAGATTTGGTTGGATCGAAATCATCATCAGTCTTTACTGACAAAAAGGGCCATGCATCCGACATGACCAGAGATACGGGAACATTGATCTGGCTCAATTCAATCTACGGAGTCAATCCCATGAACCTGCCTGCGGTCAACGCATATGAAGTTGACATCCGCGCGATAGCCACTGCCGCTTTGGTCGCAGCTCCGTAATTGAAAGCTGATTGGATTCATCTTTTGCGTCCGGCACACGGTCGTACCTGACGCTGCCGCGTGGCATCAGAGCATCTGCGTGCGGACGACGTCGTGATCGGTTTCCGCGGAATTTCCTCGCAGCTTCGTACCGGACGGGCATTAGGCGCAGGTTGCGCACCTCAACTGCTCACCACGGGTGGTGCCTGTGGCCTATCACTCAATTTTCTTCGGGGTACATGGTTGACAACAAACGACCCCAGGCGTACCGGCTTTGTCGAATCGTTTGTGCTGCGAGCCCTCAAAACCGAGCACAGACGTAACAAAAGCGACGTGGATGAGAATTGATCACCCCAGCGCCATGATCGAAAGTAGAGATTGAAAGCGAAAGCTCCGAGCAACCCTGACGTAGAGCATTCTGAGCGGGGACAGCGCAGAAGTTGCAGCTCTCTCGACTGGCAGCCCGTGCGATTTGGCGGTGTCATTGTGCTGCGCATCAACACACAGATCTCAAGAAGTTCCCTTTAAGAAGTGTTTAGGTAGTCCAAGACGAGTTCCTCCGCCCCTTTCATGCCCCCCGACCGTCCCTCCAGCCGGTCAATGACTCAGACGAGGTAGTGACGAACGGCAAGCCGTTCTGCCGAATCATCGCCCGGAAGACCGAGTTGCGCCACAACACGTAACGAAGGCCACTCAGCGGGGGTCAGCTGCTGGTACTCAAAGGTGAGCTCGCCTGCGGAGGGGTGTGCAAAACGTCGCAGCCTGGTCTCAAACTCCGACACGTCGTGCTCCGGCCACCATTGGGCGAAATCCTCGCTCTCAGTAGTGAGCATGTCAACCAATTCGACCATCGCTGTGTCGTGGCGAAGCGTCGACGTAGCTGAGCGAAACTCCGCGAGCGCCTGACGGGCGTGGATGTCCCAGTCGACGATCAAGTCGCGTGCCGACGGATCAGCGAACAACACCCAGAGCAGGTTTCGTCGAGGCGCTTTCAGCTCGGGGAGACGGGGATACAGACGCTCCTGAGCGTCGTTCCAAGCAACGAACTCCCAGTGCGGTCCGAGAACGTAAGCGGGTGATGGCATTAAGGCATCGAGAAGGCGCACGAGTGCGCTTGGCGCCTCGGTGGGAGTTTCAGCCGATGCCGTGCCTGGATCCGTCAGCGCAAGGAGGTGCGCCTGTCCTGCATCGTCCAGTCGCAACGCTCGAGCGATCGACAGTAGGACGTCGTCGGATGCGTTGATCTGCCGCCCCTGTTCGAGCCACGTGTACCAAGTGATTGACACGCCGGCGAGCAGCGCCACCTCCTCTCGTCGAAGTCCGGGTGTGCGTCGTCCCCGTCCGGCTGGAAGCCCCACCTGTGCGGGGCGGATCGACTCGCGGCGGGCGCGAAGAAATTCCGCTAATTCGCGCCGATGATCCCCTGAGCTCACCCGGTCAGTCTGGCAGGGCGACCTGTCTGTTGTGTGTGCTGCGGGTTCCCCACTCTCGGAATGGGTCTGACGCCCGCAAGGTTATGAGCCGAAAACTCACGACGTTGCTGGGCGACACGGCTGCCCGCGGAGCGAACCGCAGGCGGGAGCGTCGACGGGTGACTCGACCGCAGGAACGACGGGAAGCACGAGCTGGGACGGCGTCGATGGTCCGAGTCCGATCTGGACCTGCTCGCCATCGGCGATCGTGTCGAACTCCCACACGGCGCGGTTGCCACCCGGGGCGTCGACCATCAGTCGAATCTGGGAGCCGGCGCGGAAGACGTGGGCGAACGGGAAAATCTCGACGCGAGCGAGTCTGAACACATCAGTCGTCTCGGCGTCCTCGTCCGTGGGGTCCGGGAGCAGCGCAACATCTGCCTCAAGGTGCGTGTGCACGGGACGAAGGGCGGTGGACGCTGACTCATCGAGGGCTCGGTGGCTGGCTCGCAGCCATCCAGACTGCACAAGTACCTCGCTGCCGTCGGGAAGCACCTCGGTAAGGGTGACTTCAAGGTCGGTATCGCCCATGGTGCTCGTGATCCACAAGTCGGCAGACCCGGATCCGATCATCGTGAGGGTCTCGTCTAAAGGCTCGGAGCGAAAGTCAGCGAACGTCCCCTCGGCCGGTTCCGGCCAGTTCCACTCGACGTCGGTTCGCCAAAGGTCTGACGAGTTGCCCGTCCAATAGGTCGCTGGCGAGGTGTCGGGCCGCGCTTGGTATTCGACGCGAGCCTCGTCTGGGACAGGGTTGGAGGTGAGTGAGTCGGGGCCGAGGTGCCAGACCGTCGGCTCGACCGATGGAATCGGCCAAGCGTCGAAACGCTCACTGAACCGAGCGAGTGGGGCGAGTGGCGTCGAGCCATCTGCCGCTCCCTGTTCGAACAGGACTTCGATGGGTGGTTCGGCCTCAAACGCAGCGAGGGCGTCGGCGTATTCCATTCCGGCAAATCGATCGGGGATCTCACCGACTTCGTCGGTGCCCCAGATCCCAGCGGCAAGGATCGGCGAAACGGCCCGTGCGGGTGCGAGGTCGGGCGTTCTCTCGGCGACGTAGAGGTCGAGGAACTCCAGCATGCGCGGGAGTACCGAGGGGCTGATCGACTCGGTGTGAAGCCCGTTGACCATCGTTGCGTAGAAGCGATCCGTGCCGGTGAACCGATCGAGCATGGTCGGGAAGCGGCCACCGGTCTGCTCGTCCTGCCATGCCCCGGAGAGGAACGTCGGAACCTCGATTTCGTCGACGAAGAGTTGCGGCGCCAACTCGTCGCCGACTGTTGGGTCATAAAACTCATTCGCCCGAATCTCGTCGGAGGTGTTTGGATTCTGGAGTCGTGCACCCTGGTTGGCAGCGCACTCGTCGTCGCCCGTTGCAATCTGGTCGATGGTCCACCCCTGTCCGGTGTCGATCGGTTGGCCGTTCGGGTCGATTGACGGAAGCGCCGAGTCGAACCGCTCCTCTGCCCACCTCACTGCGAACCCTGTATTGAGAATGCCGCCTGGGTACAGGGTGCCCTGGTACGTATCGTCGTTCACCGAGAGCGGAGTGATCGCCTTGAGACTCGGCGGCTGTGTTCGTGCGACAAACAACTGGCTGATTCCTGGGTAGGAAATGCCAACCATGCCGACGCTGTTGCCAGCAACCCACGGCTGCGCAGCTACTGCTTCGATGACGTCGTAGCCGTCGGTTGATTGTGTGTACTCAAAGAATTGAAACGAGCCGCCGCTGCACCCGGTGCCACGCATGTTCACGCCGACGTAGGCGTAGCCGAGCGACTGAAAGAGCGTGGCGAAGCCCGCTCCCTGCTCAGGGTTGCTCGGTGAGTAGCCGGAGTACTCGACTAAGGTTGGATAAGGGCCATCCTCGGGCGGTCCGGGTAGAACGATGTACGCGCCGAGGGTGGTGCCGTCACGTGTCTTGATGTAGTCGAAGCCGGTGATGTCGGTGCGGTTCACCGCCAATCGTTGATCGGTGTAGAACGCCGAATCGGGGTGCTCTTCGCGCGCCAAGACATCGACCGGTGCGGTCAGCACTTCGCCGTCACCGATCCGGTAGTCGACGTCAGCATCGAGACCACGCAAAACTAGCGAGCCGTAGTCGTCTGCAACGCCCGTGGCGAATGTCTCATCGATGTTTTCGTTGGTGACGAATACGAACTCGGCGCCAGGTGTTGCATCGAGCAGCATGATCTGCTCGACGCCGGCAAAAATTTCGGCATTAATCGTCCCGTCGAGCGAGACCGAACCATTTTCCTGTCTGCTCGTGGCTGTTTTCGCAATCGTCGGTGCTGGCTCGTCGTTGACCTCGTCGCCGACGGTTTCGTAGGTTTCGGACGATGCCTGTGAGCCGGTCGCAGCCGTGCCGTCCGAGGATCCTGGTGCGTCTCCGCTGGAACACGCAGCGGCGACGAGTGCAACGGAAACAATTCCGACCGAGAGACATTTCTTCATGTCCGAAGGATCGCACGAGTCTGCAGCTGGACGTAACCTGAGCTCGTGATTGACATGATCTCTGCCGACGTGTTCGACCTCGACATGATGCTCACCGATCTGGCAGCACTCGTCGAAATCGAGTCGCCATCACTCGACCTCGATGCGCTCGACGCGTCAGCCGTTGCACTTGGGGCGATGATCGATCGCCATCTCGGTGGAGCTAGTGAACTCATTTCGAGCGCCGCTGGTCCGCATGTGCACTGGAAAGGAGGTGGCGACCCGCAGGTCCTAATCCTCGGGCATCATGACACCGTGTTCCCGATGGGCACGCTGGCGAAGCGTCCGTTTGATGTCACTGAGGGCATCGCGACGGGGCCCGGTGTTTTCGACATGCTTGGGGGCATTGTTCAGGCGCTGCACGGTCTGAGTCGCCTCGACGATCTCAGCGGGGTCGAACTGCTGTTCAGTGCGGACGAAGAGGTCGGCTCGGTCCACTCGCGTGAGCTCATCGAAGGTCGAGCTCGCGAATGCGGCAACGTCCTTGTGCTTGAGCCGTCGGCCGACGGTGGAAGCCTGAAGACTGGTCGCAAGGGGTGTGGCACCTTTGAAGTTGTCATCGGTGGTCGCGCCGCTCATGCCGGCCTCGAGCCGGAGAACGGCGTGAACGCTCTTGTTGAAACCGCGCACCAGGTTCTGGCAATCAACGAGATCGGACGCGCAGATCTTGGGACGACGGTCACGCCGACAGTTGCCGTGGCAGGCACGGCCGACAACGTGGTTCCGGCCGCAGCGCGAATTAAGGTCGATGTTCGAGTTGAGTCGGTCAACGAAAAGGATCGTGTCGAGAGGGCGATGGCGAGTCTCAGCACGGTGGATGACGCAGCGACGGTCACCGTGCTCGGTGGCGTCAACCGGCCGCCGATGCCAGAGTCCGCGTCAGCGACGCTATTTCCGCTCGCCGAGCAGGTGTCGCCGGGCATCTCCGGGCTCGCCGTCGGCGGAGGGAGCGACGGCAATTTTACCGCAGCGATCGGTGTGGCGACCTTGGACGGACTCGGTGCCGTCGGTGGGGGCGCGCATGCCGACACGGAACACGTCGTCGTTGCGACCATGCCGGCTCGGGCTGCGTTGGTTGGCAACCTTGTCGCGGCGATTGTCGGGCGGGGCTGACCCTCATGGAGCTACGTGTCGTCGTCACGGCCGGCGGCGCAGGGATCGGGCGAGCGGCGGCGGAGCTACTCGCAGTAGCCGGCGCGCAAGTGTCGGTCTGCGACATCGACCCGTTGGCGGTCGCTGATGTCGGGGAGATCGAGGGGATCGCCGCCTCTGTTGCCGACGTCGCCGACACAGCATCGATCGACCGATTCATGTTCGAGTCGATCGCATCACTCGGTGGTATCGACGTGTTGGTCAACAACGCCGGCATCGCAGGGCCGGGCGGAGTGCTGGAGGATCTCGATCCCGACGAGGTGACCCGGACGCTTGACGTCGACGTCACCTCGATGTTCCGTACGTCGCGGCACGCGATTCCTGTGATGAAGCAGCAGAGGAGCGGAGTGATCGTGAACATCGCCTCGACGGCCGGTTTGTTTGGGTTCCCGTACCGGTCGCCGTACGCAGCAGCGAAGTGGGCGGTGATCGGGCTGACCAAGACGATGGCCATGGAGCTGGGTGAATTCGGCATCCGAGTGAACGCTGTGTGCCCCGGCTCGGTGGCGGGGACCCGGATGGATCATGTGATCAAGCTCGAAGCGGCTGCGACCGGACGTACCGGCGAGGAGATTCGTGCCGGGTTCGAACAGCAGGTCTCGCTGCAGACCTTCGTCGACGCCGTCGACGTAGCCCAAGCCATCGGGTTTCTTGCGTCGCCTGCCGCCTCAAAGATCACCGGTCAGGCCATTCCCGTCGATGGCCACACTGAATCCATGCGGACGTGACCTGACCCGATCCGGCCATGTTTTGTCTGAGTCGATTCGTGCCGCGCCTGCGCATCGGAACTGGGCCTCGGCGCGTTGTTCTGGATCGATCTATGCGTCTACTCCTGTCTCGACAGAGAAATCAAACGTGTAGTTAAAAGCTGTGAGTGCGGCGGAAGCGCACGAGGCGCGAAGCAGCCGGTCGGCCTGATCGACCAGGCGGTGTGGCTGTTTCCTCATCTGCAGGATTGGCAGTGCGACGAGTTGCGGACGCTTCACCAGTTCTTGGCGTGCCGCTGCAGAACCGGGCTGGTACGGGTTTCGAAGGTGACCATCGCAGACGGCTCATAGTTGTCCAATGCTGTGACCGACGTGTTCCTTCCGGACTGGCAGCGTGTTAGTCGTGTCGATCAAGGGCCGGAGTGATGTCACCCTTACCGAGAGTGCCGACGTTTTTGTACACGTCGAGTTTGGTGCGAGTGTCGGTGATGTCGAGGTTGCGCATCGTTAGTTGTCCGATCCGGTCCAGCGGGCCAAATGCGGCGTCCTCGACTCGTTCCATCGACAGGCGATCGGGTTCGTATGTGAAGTTGTTACCGGTTGTGTTCAGGATCGTGTAGTCGTCACCGCGTCGGAGCCGCACGGTGACCTCGCCGGTAACCGCCGCGCCGACCCAACGCATCAGGGGCTCGCGCAGCATCAGGCACTGGGGATCGAACCAGCGGCCCTCGTAGAGCAGGCGACCGAGTCGGCGGCCCATCGTTGCGTAGTTCTCGAGCGTGTTCTCGTTGTGGATCGCCGTCAGGAGTCGCTCGTAGGCGATCTGCAGTAACGCCATTCCCGGGCCTTCGTAGATCCCACGGGATTTGGCCTCGATGATGCGGTTTTCGATCTGATCGCTCATGCCGAGCCCGTGGCGTCCGCCGATCGAGTTCGCCTCCATGAGGAGGTCGACCGACGACGCGAATGCGGCGCCGTTGATCGTGGTCGGCCAGCCCTCTTCGAAGCCAATAGTGATGTCCTCGGTTGCGATTTCCACGGAGTCATCCCAGTGCGCCACACCCATGATCGGTGTGACGAGCTCCATCGACGCGCCGAGCTCCTCAAGTGCCTTCGCCTCGTGGGTCGCACCCCAGATGTTGGCATCGGTCGAGTAGGCCTTCTCCGTCGAGTCGCGGTACGGGAGGTCCCGGGCGACTAGGAATTCACTCATGCCCTGGCGACCGCCTAGTTCGTCTACGAAGTCCGGGTCGAGCCACGGCTTGTAGATCCTCAGCGCCGGGTTGACCAGCAGTCCGTAGCGATAGAACCGCTCGATGTCGTTGCCTTTGTACGTCGACCCGTCACCCCAGATATCAACGCCATCTTCTTGCATTGCTCTCACGAGCAGGGTGCCGGTGACTGCGCGCCCGAGCGGTGTCGTGTTGAAGTAGGTGCGACCCGCAGTGCGGATATGGAACGCTCCGCACTGCAGCGCAATGAGGCCCTCGTGGACGAGCTCGTCGCGACAGTCGACGAGACGGGCCTCCTCGGCGCCGTACACCCTGGCGCGATCGGGGATGGTGTCCAGCTCCGGCTCGTCGTATTGACCGATGTTGGCGGTGTAGGTGAACGGAATTGCCCCTCGCTCGCGCATCCATGCCACAGCTGCGGAGGTGTCGAGTCCCCCGGAGAAGGCGATACCGACCCGTTCACCCGCCGGCAGTTTCATCAACACTTTCGAGTTGGATGCCGTGGAGGCATCAGCGGTCGGGTCGTCGCCCGCACTCGCAGCCGGATTGTCTGAATGGTGGGAGGCGTCGGGCACGGCCGAGACAATAACGGACCGATCGCTGGACGATCAGCGACCTGTTGGGTCGGGTGGCGCAAAGTAGTTCATAGCCGCGTCGGTTTCTGTGCCGGTACTGACGCCGTCGCGAGCGGCGCCCGCTGCGTCAGGTGCCAAGCCAGGCGCAGTTGCAGGTAGGGCGCCGGAGGGTCCGAGATTCGAGATCGGATCGTCTAGTGCGTGGCGGGGAACCAGGCGATATCTGCCGGTAAGCGCAACAAGAGTGACGACTCCGAGCATCCCGGCAACCAGGAGTTCTGCGACGCCGAGGCTGATGGAGCGTGAGAAGTCCGGAATCGCCACGATCGTGGCCAGAAGGACGCCCATTGCGCTAAGCCGTACCAGCCGCGGGACGTTGTAGATGGCGCACATCGCCATCGAGATCGCTAGCAGCGAGGGGAGGACCTTGACCACAGTGGGTGTCGGTTGAGCCCGTGGGCCGATCCACCAGGTTCCGATGCCGATCTGAACGCTGGCCTGCCAGATGGCGGCGTACGCAAAGAATGCGATGATCCATGCCATCGAAAGGGCATAACGCCACCTGGGGATCAAGTCGCCTGGCCGTGAGCCACTCGGTGCCCGAGACGGCGTCAACGGGGTTCGGCTCAGGCCGACACGCGTTGCCTGGTCTGGGTCGTCGGAGCTCGTCGACATCACACGGCACGCTACTGGTGTCAAAGCGTGACCAGCGCGCCCGGCCACACCGCACGACTACCCTGCTCGGGCGATGACCGTCTTTGAAAATAACGATGAAGCTGGGACTGCAGAGGAGCGGTTTGAGAAGCTCTCGATTTTCTACCCGATGTGGAACGAGGAGATGTACATCGAGCGGGCACTTGACGCAGGGCACCGGGCAGCGCGTGGCTTAATAGCTCGAGGCGACATCGGCGACTACGAGCTGATCGTGATCGATGATGCATCGACCGACCGCACGGGTGAGATTGCTGACCGGCTGGCGGCGGAGAGTCTGCATGTTCGGGCCGTCCACCACGAGAAGAATCGCAAGCTTGGTGGCGCGATAAAGACGGGCTTCGCATCGGCCACTGGCGATCTCATTCTCTACACCGATGCCGACCTGCCGTTCGACATGGCAGAACTACCGCGTGCCGTACGGCTGCTCAGCGATTACGACGTCGATCTCGTGAGCGCGTACCGGTTTGATCGGACCGGTGAGGGCTACCTGCGGCTCATCTACACGTTTCTATACAACCTGCTGATCCGCTCGATGTTCGGGGTCAAGGCCCGCGACATCAACTTCGCGTTCAAGCTCTGCCGGGCGAGGCTGTTCGAGCATGTTGAGTTGCGCAGCGAGGGGTCGTTCATCGATGCCGAACTCGTGATTCGTTCGACCCGCCTCGGTTTCGAAATGCTGCAATTCGGCGTCGATTACTTCCCCCGCACGCGCGGCGAGTCGACGTTGAGTTCGCCTGGCGTCATCTGGACGATTCTGCAGGAGATGCGCGAGTTGCGCAGCGATCTCGACGGGATCGAACCCGTTCGCCGCAATTGAGACTCAGCGCCCACGGGCCAGCCGGAAAATCACCGCGAATCTATGCTTTTACGCGCTCCCTGCGGTGTGGTGCCCGGATAGCTTGACCCATGGTCCTGGACCCTGGATCGAGTCTCTGTCGTGAACCAGCAAATCCCCGCCTCCCCTTCCCCCGATGCTCCTCGTGAGGGTCATCAGGTCACGCAGTGGTTGCCGGCTGGGGCTGCACTGGCAGTACTGGCGATCGTGATCGTGGCAGGTGTGGCCCTCGGCAACGGAAGCAACGACGTTAGTGGCGCCTACGCAGACGTCGTGACGACCGGAGAGCTGACTCAGCTGACTGTTCCCGATTCGGCGCCAGAAGTTATCGTCACAGTTGAAACAACGGCGCCCGTGACTAAGTCGGTGATCGAGCGCACGCTGACAAAAGGAGTGGCGGGTTCCGATGTTCAGCAGGTGCAGCAACGACTGACCGATCTCGGGTTTGCCCCCGGACCAACCGACGGAATCTTCGGCGGTGAGACCATCAAGGCTGTCTGGGCGTACGAGAAGCTGGTCCTCGGCGTCGACAGCAACCGTCCGACGGGGCAGGTCACGCCCGAGATGTGGGACGCGATGCAGGAACCATTCGCGATTCAGCCCCGGCGCCCGAACTCCACCCCGAATCACACTGAGGTCTACCTGCCCGAGCAAGTGTTGGCCGTGTTCCAGGACGATGTTCCGGTGCTGATCACGCACATGTCGTCGGGGACGAACGAAGAATGGTGCGAAGAGGTCACGATCAGTCCTGGAGAGTATGGAAACCGCGACGGCGAAGAGCCGATCATCCGGGGCGAATGCGGTCGCTCGAACACACCCGGCGGCGTGTTCGAGTTCTACCGGCAGGTTGAAGGGATCAGGGACAGTGCGCTCGGGAGCATGTGGAATCCTGTCTACTTCAACTACGGGATCGCCATCCACGGTGCCCAAAACGTGCCACTCCAGCCTGCTTCACACGGGTGTATCCGTATTCCACTGAACATTTCCGAGGGGCTGCAGGATCTGGTGGACATGGGCGATCAGATCTTCGTGTGGGATGGCGAGAAGGAGCCCGAGGAGAACGGCTCGCCACCACCGACGTTCAACTGGCTCGATCCCGAGTATGTGACGACGACGGTGCCTGAGTCGACGACCACGGTGCCTGAGTCGTCGACGACGGTGCCTGAGTCGTCGACGACGGTGCCTGAGTCGTCGACGACGGTGCCTGCGTCAACTACCGCGCCGGCCACCACGGCACCGAGCACCACGGCGGCTCCAACGACGGCACCGCCTGCAACGTCGGCTCCGACAACCTCGTCGAGTACGACGTCGTCGACAACCACAACCACAACTACTGCGATGCTCGTTTCGCCCTGACTCTCAGCGTGCCCGCTTCGTGTGGATTCGTTTTGATCTCTACGATTTGATCATGGACGCCGCTGAAGCCCCGCCGTTCGACTACAACGAGTTCGGGCTCTTCCACGAGAACATCGCCGAATTCGAGCTTCCGGTCGGCGAGTTGCCGCCGGTTGAACGGGTTTCCGTTCAACTCCGGTCTGGTTCGGGGCGAACGGTCAGTGCATTGCGTTGGGGCGTCGGAGCGGCCGACGTGGTGTTCGTTCACGGCGGCGCGCAGAATGCGCACACCTGGGACACCGTGGCGCTGGCACTTGGGCGCCCTGCGCTCGCGGTCGACCTTCCAGGCCACGGACACTCGGCGTGGCGTGACGACGGCGCATACACGCCGCACAACCTGGCCGACGACATCGCAGTGATGGTGGAGGAGCACGCGCCAACTGCCCGAGTGATCGTCGGCATGTCGCTGGGTGGCTTGACGTCGATGGAATTGGCAGTCCGGCACCCTGCACTTGTTCGACGTCTCGTGCTGGTCGACATCACGCCCGGCGTCGACCAGCAGAAGGCGAAAGCGGTGCTGGATTTCGTTGACGGCCCCCAGGAATTCGCGAGCTTTGAGGACCTTCTCGATCGGACGATCAGATTTAATCCGACCCGGTCGGAGTCGTCGTTGCGGCGGGGGATCCTGCATAACGCTGTCCAAGCTCGCGACGGCTCGTGGCAGTGGCGTTACGACCGCTCGAGTCACGTCCGCTCCCGCGACGAAACCGACACCAATGGCGAAACTGGGGATTCGCTCAGAGCTGCCGGCGACTCGGGCGGCGACATCAGTCGAAGTGGGATGCGTCCGGTCGCGTCGAAGGCTATGTCACCGATGTGGGATGACTTTGGATCGGTGGCGGTACCGCTCACCCTCGTTCGAGGTTCGACATCACCGGTCGTTGATGACGACGACGTTGCCGAAGCACGTAAACGTCAGCCCGGGATTGACGTGCGGGTCATCGAGGGCGCCGGTCACAGTGTGCAGGGTGATCGTCCAGTCGAACTCGCAACGGTGGTGGAGGATCTGATCGGCTGACCGCGGCTCGTCGCAGCTGATTGGCCGAGACAGATTGAGCAAAAATGTTGCGCCTTTGCCCTGATTGACTGATTCTCGAACGGAATTAAGGTCAGACGCAGGCGTCGACGCCGCCGAGAGCGCCTCGGCGAAACGCATCAATCTTCTCAAATGCCGAACCCAGGACGTTGTTGCTCTGTGTCGGGTCACCGATGACAATCGCCGTCTGAATCGCCTCGGTCAAATCGTTCGGCGAAACCGATGCGCTGCGATCAGGGTCGCGTGGTTCGGGTAAGAGACCGGTTGTCGGGTCGGGTGTCACGGTCTGGACCCACGCGCCAACGAGACAGTCGTTCAGCAACTGTCGGTTCTCGCCGCTCAGCTGGGAACCGTTGGTGATCTGTGCGTGTTCCGCCCACACGACGCCCAGGAGGTAACCAGGAGCAAAGTCACCGAAGTCGGCGTACAGCTGCATCGCTGTCGGTTCGTTGAGATACACGGTGTTGCTCTCTGAGCACAATTCGGCCCCTAACTCAAATAGGCCAAATGGCGAGTCGCATTCGATCTCACTCGCGGATTGCACCGAAACGAGTGTCAGTGGTGTGAAGTCGGGAAACCTGTTCTGCCAATCGTTGTCGTAGAGCAGGTTGAGGTCAGGGACGAGAAAGCCGAACAGGTCGTCCTCCTCGAATCCGAAGGGGGCGTTGCCCTCATTGCGGACGTCGTCCGTGCTCAGGAATTGCAGCGGCGTCAATGGGAGCGGATCGTCTATGAGTAGTGCACACCTCGAGAGGCCCTCTTGGAATCCGACCTGGAAGGCGCCGACACGGTCGAAGCCAGACCCGTGCCCCCCAGGCTGATTTGGATCGATCCCGACTGGATCCTGCACCTGAATCATGGCGATCAGCCCGGCCCGGATGTCCTCGTCCGAGAACGGGACTCCTGGTGCATCACCGGCGGCTGCCCGGCCGGCCCAGGCGCCAGCAATGCAGTCTGCCTGCTGCTCGGTGGCGACGGTCGGGAGGTTGAGTTGCAGTGCGCCGGTTCGAAATTGGATAGCGTGGCCGTACTCGTGAGCTAGCACGATGCCGATCGTGGCGGGTCCGAATTCGGCTGCCAACTGGGCGAGGAGGCCGCTCTCGCCGTCGTCGTAAACGATGAAGTCGCCGATCGGGCAGTAGAACGCAACGAACTGCTGGAGTTCGTTGTATCTCGTTACCGGTTCGCCACAGCCCGGAATGGGCTCGGATCGTTCGGGGTAGCCGGCGAAAACTTGGCCTTCCAGCGGTTCGTACGGCTCGCCAAAGGAAGCCTCGTACTCGGTGCGCAACCAGGTGTCGATGTCGCCGAGCGAGGCAAGTAGGAAATCGTCGTAGTCGCGGGCTGGTTTGTTGTCACCGAAATTGATCGCATCGCGATCGATTGCGGCCGGATCGATCTCGACTACGTCGGGTTCGCCCATTGGATCTGCGGGATCGATCGGTTCGAGCGGCGTGTTCCGGTCTGGCTCCGCGTCGTCGATATCGTTGGGATCACCTAGGTCACCGGAGCTGGGAAAACCAGTCGATTGGATCTGGTCGGCGCGCTCACTAGTTACGAGGATGTCGGCGCCTCCGCAGGCCGCCGCAAGCAGTGAGCCGGCTACGGCGAGCGCAATGCGAGCGGTTCGCTTCTGTCGCCGTACGGCACGTGATTGCGGCAGCGTGGTGCGTGGAGTGGCCACGGGACGATCTTAGATGTCGAACCTCTACCCAATGTCGCGGTGCCGGGGTTAGTGACGGGGGCCACGTTCTGTCGTGGTCGTGACGACTTTGTCGAGGCAGCAGCGCTCTGCGATGCTCAATGTCACATACTGCTACCGTCCGGCCTGTTCGATATTTGCTCAGTCCGAGGGGAACACAGCAACGTGGCACTACTTGAAGCCAAAGCGATCACCGTGCAGTTCGGTGGCATCGTGGCGCTGGACGAGTTGTCTTTCGAGATGAAAGAGGGTGAAATCCTCGGTCTGATCGGACCGAACGGCGCTGGCAAGACGACGATGTTCAATGTCTTGAGCAGGATCTACGAACCGACTAGGGGCACCTTGACTTTCGACGGCGAGAACCTGCTCAACGTTCCAGCACACGGTATCGCCAGCCGGGGTATTGCCCGTTCGTTCCAGAACCTTGCGCTGTTTCCTACGATGACGCTGTTGCAGAACACGATGACCGGTGCAACAAGTCACGGCAAGATCGGATTCGTCCGCAGTGCTCTGCGCATCGGTGCCGGCGCCGAGGAAAAGCGGTTGGCGGCGGAGTCGTTCGACATCCTTGAGTCGCTTGACCTTGCGCAGCACGCGTTCCGGCCCGCCGCCGGGCTGCCGTTTGGCACGCTCAAGCGGCTGGAGCTGGCTCGGGCCCTTGCTTCGCACCCTAGATTGATCCTGCTCGATGAACCCGCCGCCGGTCTAACTCACGCCGAGGTCGACGAACTCGGCCAGACCATCATGCGGGTACGCGACGAGTACGGCGTCACCGTGCTGTTAGTTGAGCACCACATGGGCATGGTCATGTCAATCTCAGATCGTGTCGTTGCAATGGAGTTCGGACGCAAGATCGCAGAAGGCCTTCCGCGCGAGGTGCAGAGCGATCCACGCGTTATTAAGGCGTACCTGGGGACGAGCGTATGAGCGAGAATCTGTTGGAGGTCAGGGGTCTGTCGGCCGGATATGGCCAGATCGAAGTACTCCACAGCCTTGATTTTCATGTCGCCGACGGCGAGATCGTGGTGATTCTCGGTGCGAACGGTGCCGGTAAGACCACTACTATGCGTTCCGTCTCCGGCATGATTCAACGGTCAGGCGACGTGCTTTTCGATGGCAACAGGATTGGCTCAGCCCGCCCCGACGCCGTGCTGCGGGTCGGGATCTCACAGGTCCCGCAGGGTCGTGGCACATTCACCGACCTGACAGTGGAGGACAACCTGCGTGCCGGTGCGTACTCCGTCAAGGGTTCGATCGCTGCTGATATCGATCGTTGGTACGACGTGTTTCCGCGCCTTGCCGAGCGTCGGGATCAGCGCGCCGGCTCGCTGTCGGGCGGCGAGCAGCAGATGCTTGCCATCGCTCGTGCGATGATGAATCGCCCCAAGCTGTTGCTGTGTGACGAGCCCAGCCTCGGTCTGGCTCCGATCATTACGCAGAATCTGTTCAAGATCCTCGGTGAACTCCGCGACGAAATGGGAATGGCCCTGCTCGTGGTTGAGCAAAACGCAGGGCTCTCGCTGCAGTTGTGCGATCGGGCCTATGTGCTCGAGACCGGGCACATCGTGGCTAGCGGTACCGGTGATGAACTCCTAAATGACGACACCGTAAAGCAGGCCTATCTCGGGGGTGCGGGCTGATGTCACTTTTCATCCAGCGAATGTTCGATGGCCTTGCCGAGGGCTCGATCTATGCACTGCTTGCGCTGGCGCTCGTGGTGATCTTCCGGTCGACAGGTCAGCTCAACTTCGCACAGGGCGAGATCGGCACGCTCTGCGCGTTCTTCGCTTCGACCTTCACCCTTTCCGGACTGCCGGTATGGGTTGCGATTCTCTTGGCAATGGCGATCGGATTCCTTATCGCGGCGTTCGTCGAACGAGTTGTTGTTCGTCCGATCGAGGATCGAAACCCTGGGGCGGTGATCGTTGCGTTGATCGGCGTGTTCCTTGCCGTGAATCAATTGAGTGCAATGTTCTGGGGCGTTGACGCACGCAGTCTCCCGAGCCTTTTCCCGACCAATGCAGACTCGTTCTTCCGGATCGGGGATGCCGCAATTCGCTGGGAGCGCGTCGGTATCATCGGTGTTCTCGCGGTCGTAGTCGTGCTGCTCTTCTTGCTGTTCAACCGCACCAAAATCGGCCTGGCGATGCGGGCGGTGGCCAACAACCAAGAGTCATCGAATCTCGTCGGTATTCGAGTCGGCAATATTTTGATCCTCGGGTGGGGGCTCGCTGGAGCGATCGGTGCGCTCGCGGCTGTCATGCTTGCGCCGTCGGCGGGTCTGACCGGAACGTTGATGCTCGGCCCATTTCTTTACGCCTCGGTAGCCGCAGTACTCGGGGGGCTCGACTCGCCAGTAGGCGCCGTTGTCGGTGGCTTGCTAATCGGGCTGCTGAAGGCGTTTTTGATCGGTTATGTCGACTTCTTGTCGGACATGTTGTTCCCCGTGATGTTGGTGGTATTGCTGAGCGTTCTGCTGTTCCGACCCGCAGGTTTGTTCGGCACCGAGAAAGTGGAGCGAGTCTGATGAGCGATGTGCACCACGAGGGTGACAGCGTGACTCTCGACGACGGAGAAGTCGAGATGGCGACCGAAGTCGTGAGCGGTAAGTCGGCGGGAGGCCTTCCGGTCTTCACGCCTCAGCACGGCGCGCTCCATTGGCTTGGCCGGGTGTTGGTCTTCGCGTTGCCGCTGGCCTACTTACTGATGCGGGTGTTTGGTGTCACCGGCATCGTGGGCGGTGGCTGGTCGAATTCCGGACTCGGCCTACTCGCCGACGCGTTCATTATCGCAATTGCTGTCATGGGCGTGAATCTCATCACTGGGTACACAGGCCAGTTATCGATCGGCCATTCGGCTTTCTTCGCAATTGGTGCCTACACAGGCCTCGTCCTGACGCAAGGCCGTGTGTCCACGCCCTTCTTTGGCGATGAGAACGTCTGGGATCCGGGCTGGACTATTCCGGTCGCAGCGGCTTTGTGTTTCCTGGTCGGGTGCGTTGTTGGACTGCCAGCGCTACGACTAAAAGGTATCTATCTGGCCCTAACTACGTTGGTCTTCGTGGAGGCGGTGCGCTCCATCCTCAAGTACGAGAAATTCGAGGACGTTACCGGTGGGGCCACTGGAATCAAGGGCGACAAATACACGCCGCCGGAGTACGTGTTCGATTTCTTCGGCATCAAGCTGCCGACCGGACTCGACGGTCGCGCCGACCTCAACCAGTGGATGATCTACCTCTCACTTGCCTTGCTGCTGTTCATCATGTTGATGGTGTCGGGAATCATGCGCAGCCGGATTGGACGGGCGATGGTGGCGACGCGCGATAACGAACTTGCAGCAGAGGTGATGGGCGTAAATCTTTCGGTCATTAAGACCGTCGCCTTCGGCCTCTCCGGAGCAATCACGGGCATCGGCGGCGCACTGTTCGGCCTGAAACTCGGACTCGTCGACGCGGACGTGCCTCTGTTCGGGCTCTTCGGAGCCATTACCTTACTCGTGGCCATGGTGGTCGGCGGCGCAGCGCAGAATTGGGGGCCGATGGTTGGTGCGGTGTTCTATGTGTTCGTTAACGAGATCGCGCGCAGCATCGGCGAGGCACCCGCTGACTACGAGGCGGTCTTCACGATTACGTTGATCGTGCTCGTTGTCGTGGTCATGGTCGTGGTCGCCCGGTACGTGATGCAACATCGCAACGACATTCGGGCCAATGTTTCAAACGGTGCATGGAAAGCCGTGCTTGTCGTGGTCGGTTCAATGAGCGCCCTAGTTGCGGCTGGAGTGATGCTGCTTGGGATCAGCGACGGCGGAAAGCTCGATGGATTGGGCGGCGTGATCTTTGGTGTGCTTTTGATCCTTTTCGCTCGGTTCGTTCCGTTCGGAGCGGTGGGGACCTTCAGGATCTTTCGGAGCAGATTCGTACAGATCATTCCGAAGCCGCCCAGTGAGTCGCGTGCGGCGAAGGCGCCCGAAGGCGTGCAAGTTCAGGGACGCTGACAACGACAAATCTCGGGAGGCTGCCTGTAAAGCGGTGCCGTTGGCCGATACCGTCGACAATGTGGGCTTACTTTGTTTGCGAGCCCACTCCAAGAGAGCGTGAACGCGCAACATCAACCACCAAACAGGGGGAAAATCGAAGATGGCCCGAAATTTGCAACTTGTGGCGCTTGCCGCAGCGGGAGCGCTTGCTTTTGCGGCATGCGGGAGTGACGCCGACTCTGTCGTCGATGACGTCGAAAGTGCGGCAGAAGATGGTGTAGATGCGGTTGAAGACGTCGCAGAAGATGCCGCCGATGTCGTAGAGGACGTTGCGGAGGATGTTGTTGACGTTGCGGAAGACGTCGTTGACGAAGCCGACGACGTCGTGGAGGACGTCGTTGACGAGGCCGAAGACGTCGTCGATGGTGATTCAGAAGACGCGAGCGGGAATGCCTTTGCCGTTGACGTTAGTAACTGTGAAGACCCTGACGCTGCAACCGCAGCGATCGAAGGAACGATCACGATCGGAACGTCAATTCCGTTGTCGGGTGGCCCGGCGGTGCTGTTCGCCCCCTTCGCCGACGGCCAGCAGGCCTACATCGATTACTACAACGCCGAGAATGGTGGAGTGAACGGCCAGGAGCTAGAGCTCATCGTCAAGGACGATCAGTACACAGCTGACTTGACGGTTGCCAACATCGACGAACTTGTCTTCGACGAGGAAGTCGACATCATCGCCGGTGTGATCGGTTCGCCGAACAACCTGGCGATCCAGGAAGACCTAAATGCTCAGTGCATCCCACAACTGACCGCATCCACGGGTGCCCCGAACTGGGGCGATGTTGAGAACAACCCGTGGACGACCGGTCTGTTGGTGCCTTACGCCATCGAATCGCAGTTGTGGGCCAAACAGGCTGCCGCTGATGGTGCAACCACCGCTGGGCTGTTCTACGTGAACAACGAGTTCGGCCAAGCGTACGCCGAGGCGTTCGAGGCCGCAGCTGAAGAAAACGGAATCGAGGTTGTGGTTAGTGAAACCATTGAAGCGTCTGATTCCGGTGCACCGTCGGGACAAGTCACGAACCTGGTTGCGGCGAATCCCGACACGATCCTTGCGGTTCCGCTCGGGGCCCAGTGCATTGCGTTCATGACCGAAATCGGCAACCAAAAGGCTGCCAACGCCGACTTCGACGCATCGATCTACCAGACTGCCACATGCGCTAATCCGATCTTCTTCGGTGCGGTCGGCAACGGCGGTGCCGACGGCGTATTCACATCGAACAACCTCAAGGACGTCAACAACGAGGAAGTCGCCACGACCGACGAGGGCGCCATTGCTTACCTCGAGGCGTTCGCTGCGACTGGTTCGGAAGCCGACCCAGGTGGCATCGCCGGAGCAGGCTGGGAGTCGATGGAGGTTGCGGTCAAGGCAATCCAGGAGGCCGCAGACGCCGGCAACCTGAGCCGTGAGGGCATCATCAACGCGGCGCGCAACGTCAACTACTCGTCGCCGCTGCTGCTCAACGGTCTGGTCTACGTGATGGGCCCAGACGACGGCTACCTTGCCGAAGGCACACAGCTGCGAGTCTGGTCGACCGAGATCGGCGGCTTCGTAGCTGTGGGCGACCCAGTCGACCTGAACGGGTCCCTCGGCACGTTCTCGGGCTGATCTGAGTTACTGAATAACCGAAGACCTGATGGGCCCGTCGTTCCGAGTGGGAGCGGCGGGCCCGTTCGCGTCCAGCCATCGCAGTGGCCCGGATCGCTCAAATCGCATTTCAGTCAGTACGGTCCGGCGATGACCGATGAAGTCGTATTGATCGACGAACCCACCGAACACGTTCGGCGCTTGACCCTGAACCGACCATCGAAGCGAAACGCGCTGTCGCACAATCTACGTAGCGCCCTATTTGACGCGTTGCGTACAGCGGACCGGGATCCGACCGTCCGCGTCGTGGTGATCCGGGGTGCAGGTTCCTGCTTCTCTGCGGGCTACGACCTGGCTCAGGACCCGGCAGAACGCCCGCCCTGGACGATTAGCCCGGCCGATGGAGGCTGGGCACGTCACGTGCTCCAGGGATGGTTCGAGATGATGGATTTGAGTATCCCGATTATCGCCCAGGTGCATGGCTACTGCCTGGCCGGTGGAACGGAGCTCGCAACAGCGTGTGACCTCGTGTACGTCGCTGACGATGCGGAGATTGGTTACCCGCCGGTCCGTTCGATGAGTAGCCCTGATATGGGATGGCACGTCTGGATGATGGGTATGCGTCGCGCGATGGAAGCAATGCTGACCGGCGACTCGTTATCAGGTGTGGAAGCGGTCGAAGCCGGTTTTGCCAACCGTTCGTTTCCAGCCGATGAGCTCGATGCTGCTGTGCTCGCCGTTGCGGAACGGGTCGCCAAGGTGCCGTCGGACCTGCAGGCGCTGAATAAGCGCGTTGTCCATCGCTCAATGGAGGCGATGGGTATGCGCAACGGCATGCGGGCAACCGCCGACATCAACGCGATTGGGTTCCATCAGCCGAGTTCGATCGAATATCACGACCGTTTCAGCCGGGGCGTCACCTCGGCGCTTACGAGTCGCGACGAGACATTTGGTGACTATCGAACGGCAGAGGGGTAGGTCGGCGGCTTTGGTGCCGGAAACGGCGCAGCGCGGCCGGACGACCAGCTCAGAAGTTGAAATCGGTGACCAGGAACGAATCCTTTTCGTTGATCAGCACGTCGAACGTCGCAGTTCCTAACTCAGCGACCTCGGCCGTGCACTGGTACTCAGTGCCTACGTCGGTGTTGTCAGGCTCGTCACATGACGCGTCGGAGACTTCGCCGCCGACGGCATTTTCGACCTGCACATCGTCGTTAAGGAAGTCCTCGGTCTGGTCCTTGTAGCTCTCGGTTCCAGAGCAGGCACTAACGACCAGAGCGAGCAAGGGAATGGTGATGACGATGCGACGCATATATTCATGCTAACCGAGCAGCTTTGTCGCGTCGTTGACCGTTGCACCGCCGAGGCTGAGGGGGTCGTCGCCTCTTCGAAAGTGACGGCGCCGATCGTCAGCGTGACCCTCGGACCGAACGAATTCGGTCGTACATCACAACGATCAGCGCAACCCAGACGAATGAAAAGCCCAATACCCGTTCCGCGGGAATTTCCTCGTCGTAGAGCAGCCATCCGAGACCGAAGTTGATAACGGGCACGATGAGGTTGAGCGGCCCGAGCAGCGTGAACGGGATCGACTTAGCTGCAGAAGCGAACAACATCAGCGGGATGGCCGTGATCGCGCCGGTGCCGAGAACGAATATCCACTCGCTTGTGTCTGCTAGGGAAACGACGCTGTTGGTGCGGCCGCTGACGGCAATGAGGAGCGCGACCGCCGGAGCAAAGAGAACAAATGTCTCGCCGGCGAGGCTGTCGATGGCGTCGAGGCTGATCTGACGCTTGGACAACCCGTACAGGCTCCAGGTGCCAGCGAGTACCAGGGCGACCCACGGTGGCTGGCCGTTGGAAATGGTGAGAATCACCACGGCGACCGACGCCAGCCCGAACGCAATCCGTTGAGCGGTCGACGGCTGCTCGCGGAGCACGAAAACACCGATTGCCATCGTTGCGAGCGGTGCAATGAAGTAGCCGAGCGCAGTTTCGATCACTCGATCGTTCACCACCGCCCACACGTAGCTTCCCCAGTTGGCCGTCAGAAGCCCTGCGGCTGCAATCAGCCGAACCACTGTGGTGCGGTCGCCCAATGCTGTGCGCAACCGAGGCCACGATCCGCGAACTGTGACGATGGCCGCCATGACAACGCCGGCACACGCCATTCGCCAACCGATCAACTCGAGCGCCGCGAACGCGCTCAACTGCTTCCAGTAGATGGTGAGCAGCCCCCAGATCACATAGGCAGCGACACCGACGCGAACCCCGCGGCTGATGCCGTCAACGGAGAGGGCCCCCTCAGAATCGTTGTCAGCCCGGAGGACCTCGGTCGCCGCAGCAGCATCAGCAGCATTGGTAGCGGCACCCGCATTCGTCGATCGGCGGATCACGCTCAAAACCCTACGCCCCAGAACGGAGGTCTGTATGCACGATCGGATTGTCACGGCCTGTGGCCATCGGCGGGCCCGGTACGTTGCGAGTATGGACGTTCGAGTCTCAACGAGCCCGGCATCAGCGGCGGCGCACCACATCGCAACCCGATTGCGCATCGCGATCACCGAGCGCCAGATGGCGACGCTCGCCGTGAGCGGCGGGAGATCGGCGCCCTCGCTCTTCGAGGCACTCGCCGCTGACTTTGATGTCGGCTGGCGGGCGGTCTCAGTCTGGCAAGTCGACGAACGCATCGCGCCCGACGGCGACGCAGACCGCAACGCCACGCAACTCGTTGCTTTCCCTGCCGATCATCACGCGATGCCGGTGACTGCGGTCGATCTCAAAGCCGCAGCCAGCGAGTACGCGGCGACGTTGCCAGAGCAATTCGACGTGATCCATCTCGGTCTTGGCGATGACGGACACACTGCGTCGTGGGCGCCGGCTCCGCACCCAGCCGCGAGACGGGCGCTCACCTCGACGGCTCCCGTGTTCACGATCGGTGAGTTCAACGGCCGTGACCGAATGACGCTCAGCGTCGACGTCGTGAACCGAGCTGGTGCGCGCATCCTGCTCGCAACAGGTGCAGCGAAGGCTGACGTGGTTGCGCAATGGGTTCATGGCGCCCAGCGGCGTGGTGCTGCATGGATCGACGAGTCGCTGCCGGTGGCGGCGATTGGGCTCGACCACACGGTGATCTACCTCGATCGCGCCGCAGCCGCAGCGCTCAAGCCGTCCGAGTTCACCGAAGTCGATGCGCAGGGGTATCCAGTCGACCCCGAATCGGCCGGTCTGGCGGACACAGTTCGCTACCGTCCAAGCAGTATGGACGCTTCCTCGACAGACAGGGTCACGCTCGGTTCGCTCCCGCTCATCCCGCGGCCCGCACACCTGCGAGAGCTATTCGACACGGACCCCGGCCGTGCGGAGCGGTATGTCACGACAGCGGGGGATCTGCGCATCGACTGGTCGAAGGAGCCCGTCAACAACAGCATCATCGACGCACTGCTGGCATTGGCCGCGGGTTCCGGTGTTGAGGCGCGACGCGATGCGATGTTTGCTGGCAAGCACATCAACGTCACCGAAGATCGAGCTGTCGGCCATGTTGCACTGCGGATGCCGAAAGGATCGACGTTCATGATCGATGGCGTGAACGTCGTCCCAGAGGTTCACGAGGTGCTCAAGGCAATGCGTGCGTTCTGCCATTTTGTGCACAGCGAGGGAACCATCCGCCACGTTGTGAACATCGGGATCGGCGGCTCTGACCTCGGCCCAGCAATGGCTTACGAGGCGCTGCGTGCGTTCCGCAACGAGAACATTCGGTGCTCGTTCGTCTCTAACGTCGACGGTGCGGATATCTCCTCCGTTCTCGCTGGCTCCGACCCGGCATCAACGCTGTTTGTCGTGGCGTCAAAGACCTTCAGTACGATCGAGACCCTCACGAATGCCCGTACTGCCCGCGCCTGGCTTGTTGATGCGTTGGGCGAAGCGGCGGTGGCTGAGCACTTTGTTGCCGTGTCCACTAACGCTCAACGAGTGACCGACTTTGGAATCGACACGACAAAGATGTTTGGGTTCTGGGACTGGGTGGGCGGGCGCTACTCGGTCGACTCGGCAATCGGGCTGTCGCTGATGCTCGCAATTGGACCCGATGCGTTCGGCGACTTCCTCGGCGGGTTCCACGTGATCGACGAGCACTTCCGCTCCGCTCCACTGCGCGACAACGCTCCGGTGATCATGGCCCTTCTCGGAATCTGGTCTGCTAACGGCCTGGGCTACGACACCAAAGCCGTGTTGCCTTACTCGAACGACCTCGCCCGTTTTGCTGCTTACCTTCAGCAGCTCAACATGGAGTCAAACGGTAAGTCGGTCGATCTGCAAGGCGCTTCGGTCTGCCACGACACCGGGCCCATTATCTGGGGCGAACCGGGCACGAACGGCCAGCACGCGTTCTATCAACTGATCCACCAGGGAACCCGGATCATTCCGTGCGACCTCATTGGCTTCGCTCGGGGCAATCATCGGTATCAGGAGCATCAGGACCTACTGATGGCCAACCTGTTTGCCCAGTCTGAGGCGCTTGCGTTTGGCCGGGTCAACGATGCCGAGCCGCACCGGAACTTCGAAGGCAACCGCCCCAATACGGTGATCTTGGCCGAGCAGCTGACACCGTCGGTGCTGGGGCAGCTGATCGCGCTATACGAACACATAGTCCACGTCCAAGGAACAGTGTTCGGAGTCAACAGCTACGACCAGTGGGGTGTCGAGCTCGGCAAGGAGCTCGCCAACCAGATCACCCCCGAACTGACCGGTTCACCTCGCCCCAACGACCACGACAGCGCAACCAACGCACTCATTGCCTGGTACCGAGCGCACCGCACCTGACAGGATCTGTCGATGGCCGGCGGATCTAACAAAACGAGTAGCGAATCTGATCTTGCTGGACGTGACGTCGCCGGATTCGACTTAGCGGCCGTAGAGGCCTGGATGGGGGCGCAAACTTGTGTCACGCCGCCGTGCGCGTGGCGGCGACTCGAGGGCGGGCACTCCAATCTGACCTACGAATTGACCGACACCGCTGGTGATCATTTCGTCATCCGCCGTCCACCGCAGGGAGAGCTGCTCCCAAAAGCGCACGACATGCGCCGCGAGTTTCGGATCATCGATGCGCTGCACCCGATCGGCGTGCCGGTCGCGGAACCGATCGGGTTCTGTGACGATCGAGCGGTCTGTGACCGACACTTCTACGTAATGGGCAAGGTCGCCGGAGAAGCGCTCTACACGGCTGAGCAGACAGCGCCACGCCTTAGCGAGTCTGCACGCAGCCGGGTGGGAGAGTCGTTCATCGCCGTGCTCGCACATCTCCATTCTGTCAATCCTGACGAGGTCGGCTTGGGTGATCTCGGGCGGCACGAGGGATACGTCGCCCGGCAGCTGCGTACGTGGTACGGGTCGTGGACGGCCTCGGCAGAAGCCGCCGAGTACGACGACGACCGCGTGCATGCGCTGTACGAGCGGTTAATCGCGGCGATTCCCGAGCAGGGCCCGGCGCGAGTGGTGCATGGTGACTACGGCGTGCACAACGTGATGGTCGATGAGAGGGGAGACGTGGTCGCCGTTCTCGACTGGGAGATTGGCACGCTCGGTGATCCGCTCGCCGATTTCGCGTACGCCCTGAACGCCTGGGCCGAACCATCCGACACCCCGACCTCTCATGCTGTCGCGCCTACTGCGCTGGCGGGGTTCGCCTCGCGCAACGACCTAATCAGGTACTACGCCGACCAGACCGGTGCCGACCTGACGCAGCTCGGCTACTACAGGAGCTTCAACTCTTTTAAGACGGCGTGCATCGTGCACGGCGTGTACGCCCGCTACAAGCTGGGGATGAAGTCGACCGACGGCATCGACATGCCCGGCCTGTTCGATCGGGTTTTGTCGAGCATTGACCTCGCCGAACAGCATCTCGCCGGCTGATACCGGAGCCATCTCGTCCCCGCTCAATGACGAGCAGCAGTCGGGATGCAGCGTGCACGGCCGGTCCGATCAGTTCGCGTAGATTCGGGGTGAATGACGATCAGCGCTTGCACGCATCGACGAGGAGAAATCAATGACCAACCAGCCACCGCCCCCGCCGCCTCCGCCGTACAGCCCGCCAGGGAGCCCAACGGGTGGCCCCGTCGGTCCGAAACCGGACAGTTATCTCGCCTGGGCGATCCTGTCGACGCTGTTCTGCTGTCTGCCGCTTGGCATCGCCAGCATCGTGTTCGCGGCCCAGGTTGACGGAAAGTACAACTCGGGTGACTATGTCGGGGCACAGGCATCGTCAGTAATGGCCAAGCGGTTCGCGATTTGGGGAGCAATCGTTTCGGTTGTCGTGGCGGTGGTCTTCGTGCTGATCGCCCTTGCTGCGAGTAATGCCTGAGGAGGCGGCCCCGACGGCGTACGCGGCAGCGGTCGACTCCACCATCGTGTCGACGTGGTCGTGGCGCGCAGTCGGCCCACCCGTCGCAGTCGCCGTCGCGGCTCTCGCTGCAGTCGTCACCGTCGGACTGCGCGATCCGCACGCAGCGGGCAACTATCCGCCATGTCCATCGATCGCCTTGTTCGGCGCGTACTGCCCGGGCTGCGGATCGATGCGCGCCGTACATGAGTTGGCACATGGTGACCTCGCTGGCGTGATGTCTCGGAACGTCCTCGTTCCGGTCGGGCTGCTCCTGCTCGCATGGTCATGGGTGGCCTGGATTGATCGTCGCCTCGGCTGCGCGCGGGTTCCGACACTGCGTCCTCCCGTGCCGGTGCTCTACGGATCGATCGTAGTTCTCGTGTTCTTCGCAGTGTTGCGCAACCTGCCGGTGCCGCCGTTTTCCGGCCTCGCACCCTGACTCGCTCGGTTCGGCGGCTAACCGTGTCGTCTGCGAGGCTCCAAGGATGCGTGATTACAGCAATATTTACATCGACGGGGCCTGGGTTCCATCCGACGGCGAGGGCTCAATCGAGGTCATCAACGCCGGCACCGAGCAGATCATGGGGTCGATCCCCGAAGGCACGTCCAGCGACGTCGACAAGGCCGTCGCTGCTGCCAAGGCTGCGTTCGACACCTGGTCGGCCACGCCGGTTGAGGAACGTCAGAAGTATCTGGTCCGGTTGAACGAGGCCCTGCAGGCGCGCTCGGCCGACATTGCCTCAACCATCGCTGGCGAGGTCGGTATGCCCATCACCTGGTCGACGATGATCCAGGCCGGGCTCCCCGCCGGGAACATGCAGACGTTTGCGACATTGCTCGATTCGTTCTCGTTCGAGGAAAAGATCGGCAATAGCCTCGTCGTCAAGGAGCCCGTCGGTGTCGTCGGAGCGATCACGCCGTGGAACTACCCGCTTCATCAGATCATCTGCAAGGTCGGCGGTGCACTCGCAGCTGGCTGCACCATTGTGCTCAAGCCCTCCGAGGTGGCGCCCATCAACGCCTTCATTCTCGCCGAGATCGTCCACGACGTTGGCCTGCCCTCAGGCGTGTTCAACCTCGTTACCGGCACCGGTCCGATTGTCGGCGAAGCGATTGCGGCGCACGCCGACGTCGACATGGTGAGCTTCACCGGCTCGACTCGCGCAGGCAAGCGTGTTGCCGAGGTGGCCTCGCAGACCGTCAAGCGGGTGTCACTCGAACTCGGCGGCAAGTCGGCCAACGTTGTGCTCGATGACGCTGACTTTGCAGCAGTGATTCCGAAGGGTCTGTTCGCCTGTTACCTCAACTCTGGTCAGACCTGCACGGCTCACACGCGGATGCTTGTCCCGAACAGCCGCTACGACGAAGCCGTCGAGATCGCCGCCGCTGCGGCATCTCAAACGCAGGTCGGTGACCCGACTGAAGAAGGCATGCACCTCGGTCCGCTCATCAGTCAGGTTCAGTGGGATCGCGTCCAGGGCTACATCCAGACCGGTCTCGATGAGGGTGCGGTCGTCGCCGCGGGTGGTCTCGGCAAGCCTGAAGGCCATGAGACCGGGTACTTCGTGAAGCCGACCGTGCTCGCCAATGTCACCAATGACATGACCGTCGCGCAAGAGGAGATCTTCGGGCCGGTGCTCTCGATCATCGGCTACGACGACGACGACGACGCCGTACGCATCGCCAATGACAGCCTCTACGGCTTGTCAGGTGGGGTGTGGTCAGGTGACCAGGAGCGAGCGCTCGCCGTGGCCCGACGGATGCGAACTGGTGCGGTCGACGTCAACGGAGGCAGCTTCAACATTGCCGCACCCTTCGGTGGGTACAAGCAGTCGGGCTATGGACGCGAGAACGGCGTCTACGGCATCGACGAGTTCCTCCAGACAAAGTCCCTCCAGCTCTGACCTTTTGATTTACCTGGTCGCGACCCCAACGAGTCGCTGTGATTTGCGGCTGCTGTGAACGGGTAAATCACTGGGCGGTGACGGCAGGGGTGCCTGCACCGACACGGAACGTCTTCCAGGTTGTGACATCGGAATCGGCGTTCGCTATGTCGACGACTTGGCGGTACTCGGCTGTCCATGCATCGGTCGTGACCGTGTGTCGCGTGTAGCCGCGTGACACAAGGTCCCCGTCCACGATTGAGGGGATCGACAGCACCACTTCGGCGAGGGCTGGGTCGACGTTCGCAGTCGATGAGATTGCGGTCGTGATGAACTCGATGCCTACCGGGTTTCCGATCGGTCCGATCTCGGCAACGCCGGCGAGGTGGATGTCCCCCGTGAGTGTCACGAAGTTGGGCGGCGCAACCGCAAGAAGGCGTTCCCGTGCGGGGTGGTATCCATCCCACTGGTCATAGTTGAGAATCGCTCCGACGTCGCCGACGCGGGTGTCGCTCAGCACAGTCTGTTGAGCGAGGCAGTTCCACACTGTTGTTGACGTGGCGAACCGGTCGGCGATCCATGCCTCCTGCTCGTCGCCGAGCATGGTGCGATCAGGATCGTCCCAACCATCCACCGGCGGACCGGTCTGGAGGATCTCGCGGCTCACGGCCCGGTTGCGGAACTGGCGGCCGTCGAGGGCCGAGATGCGCAGGAGTTCACCGACCTCAAGCCCGCGATGGATGACGAACGAGTCCTCAGGGTTTGCGTCCTCTGAGGGGGGGTCGAGCCGTGTCGGTGTGTTCTCCCACCACACCTGGTATGCGTTTGCTCGCCGTCGGGCGAAAGTCGCAGGGTCGTCATCATTCTCCGAGATCACCCCGGCGTAATTATTCTCTACCTCATGGTCGTCCCAGATGGTTAGCCACGGAGCTGCCGCTCGGCTTCTCTGAAGTTGTGGGTCGGACAGATAAGTGGCGTAGCGGGCACGATATGCATCAATGTCGGTCGGCTCGGGACCCTCATGTTGGCGGACCACTGCACCTCCCAGTTCGCCGGCGGCGCCCTCGTACATGAAATCGCCGAGGAACATCACGAGGTCAGGCTTCCAGTCGGCGATGTCGCCGTGGGCGGCGTAGAACCCGGTCTCGTAGTGCTGACACGACGCAGCCGCGATCCGGAACTCGGTTGCGGCAGGGTTGATGGGTGCTGTGCGCCCACTCGGCGAAGTGAAGCCGCCAGCGGAAAACGAGTAGCTGCCGGGCGCAGTCGTCGGGATGGTGATGTGGACCGAGGAGCCGATTGCCGGGCTTGTCATGACCGTACCAGCGAGTTCGATGCCGCTGTCGGTCGTGAAGGTCCAGTCGACGGGAATTTCACCGGTGGGCGTCTCCACCTCGGACAGGTCACCGCCGAGGCGTGTCCAGATCACCACCGACTCAGAATCGGGGTCACCCGATGCCACACCGAAAACGAATGGGTCCGATGACAGCTTGACATCCGGTGATTCGAAATCGGTGATGGTCGTGGTGGCCTCGGGTGCTGGTGCGACAGTTGGCTCCGGCGCGGAGCCTGTCGGGGCATCGGTTGCTGACGGCTCGGTCGGCGTGGTTGAGCCGGCACTCTCAGGCCGAGCGAGGTCTGTGCCATCGCTTGAGCAGGCGGCGACCGTGAATGTGGCGGACAAGGCAAGAAAGCGGCGACGGGAAATTGTCATCGACGCAGTGTCACACATGCTTTGTTGTCGGTCGGTGGCGGGAAGTACGTTTCCTGTCCTATGAATACTGCGAAGACGGCCGATTCCATCGAACGCGTTGGGGTCGTTGGATGCGGCCAGATGGGGGCTGGTATCGCCGAGGTGTGCGCCCGAGCCGGTATGAACGTGTTGGTGCAGGAGGTCGATGCCGCTGCGGCCGAGCGTGGGCGAGCGCGCCTCCTCGGGTCGTTCGACAAAGCGGTTGCGCGGGAGAGAATGACTCCAGAGGAGCGCGACGGCACCTCGGCCCTGCTCAACTTTACGACCGACCTCGGCGACATGGCCGACCGACAGCTTGTGATCGAAGCCGTCATCGAGGAAGAAAGGCTCAAGACAGAGGTGTTTCGCACGCTCGACCGAGTGGTCGAGTCGCCGGATGTGATTCTCGCTAGCAACACCAGCTCGATCCCGATCATGAAGCTCGGCATTGCGACGCAACGGCCAGAAAATGTGGTGGGGATCCATTTCTTTAATCCGGTACCGGTGCTGAAACTCGTCGAGTTGGTCACGAGCCTGATGACGTCAACAAAGACGATCGCTCGTGCAGAGGCGTTCGCCGAGGATGCGCTCACCAAGATCGTGATCCGCAGTCAGGACCGCGCCGGCTTTGTGGTGAATGCGTTGCTGATCCCGTACATCCTTTCTGCGATCAGGATGATGGAATCCGGCTTTGCAACAGCTGAGGACATTGACAACGGCATGGTCGAAGGCTGTAATCATCCGATGGGCCCGCTGGCGCTGGCTGACCTGATCGGGCTTGACACAACTCAAGCTGTTGCAGAGTCGATGTACTCAGAGTTCAAGGAACCGCTCTACGCCTCACCTGCGATGCTGTCGCGGATGGTTGAAGCCGGACTGCTCGGTCGCAAGGCCGGCCGCGGCTTCTACGATTATTCGGCTCGCTGACGAGGTGTAATGATCGTGGCAACATGACAATCATTGTGACGGCCGCCGCCATTTTCAATATGACCACGATCAATCTGATGACGATAAACGGGGAGAACAACTGATAATGGCCGGAGAACGCGTGCTCGTTGCGAAGGTTGGTCTCGACGGCCACGATCGTGGAGTGAAGGTGGTGGCGCGCATCCTGCGTGATGCAGGCTTCGAGGTCATCTACACGGGCTTGTTCCAAACGCCTGACACCGTGGCAGCGGCAGCGGTCGATGAAGACGTCGATGCGATTGGGTTGTCGATGCTGTCCGGTGCTCACATGACGCTGGCTCCGTTGGTCGTGGAGAAGGTTCGTGAACGCGGGGTTGACATCCCGGTGATCGTGGGCGGAATTGTCCCCGAAGTCGATGTCGAGCCGCTGATGGCGGGGGGCGTGGCGAAGATCCTGACTCCCGGAGCGACAGCCGACCAGGTCGCCGCTGCGGTTCGCAATGCCATCGACGGATCCTGATGCTCGGCTCGACCGTCTGAATGAAGCACCACGGCAGCTGAGTGCCGATCCAAGTTCAGCGGGGGCGGACGGCGTGCGCCTTGAGGTCGGCAAGATCGACGTACTCGAGGGTGGAGACGTGCGTTGCCTCGAGGATCACATCGCATCCGTGGCCGGCGTCGAACGCCTCCTTCCAACGAGTCGCGCACACGCACCACTGGTCGCCAGCTCCGAGTCCGGCGAACCCGTACTCGGGCATTGCCGTGGTGAGGTCGTTGCCCTGCGACTTTGAGTATTCGAGGAACGAGTCGGTGAGCCGACAGCACACAGTGTGCATTCCCGGGTCGTCGCCTCGGTTTTCGCAGCAGCCGTTTCGATAGAACCCAGTGATCGGGTCGTAGGAACAGGGCTGTAGGTCGCCTCCGAGCACGTTGAGCTGGGTCATGCTCCCAGTGTCACGCACCCGGCGGTGCAGTGCCAATGCGAGAGGGTGTGCTCGTTCGTTGCCCGGAGATGAGGCTCAGACTCGCCAGCCGTCGGGGCCGACGATCAGCTGTTTGCCCTTGAGGTGAAGCAGTCACGATGTGCCGGTCGGTGACTCGGCGTGATCTCGGGACGTCGGAGCAAAAGGCAGCGTTGCGATGATCCTTCTCGAGTGACGTTCCAGCGCAGCGACGAGGGACTTGAAGGATCCTGAGAACTTTTTACAGTTCTTTCGCCGTGCTTTGCCGGCACGCGACACCTGCTTGTCGTTTCGCAGTCGGTGTCGCTCGGTAGCGTGCGAAGCACGATGACTGAAGGACCTCGCTTTCGATTCGCACCGTCGCCGACCGGCTCGTTCCACGTGGGAGGAGCACGCACAGCGCTGCACAACTGGGCACTCGCACGCCGACTTGGCGGAACGTTTGTGCTCCGCATCGAAGACACCGACGAGGCTCGCAACCGACCAGAATGGACCGAGGGAATCATTGACGCCCTTGCATGGATCGGAGTCTCGGCCGACGACGACCACTTTGAGGGTCCGCATTTCCAGAGTGAGTACGCCGCTGCGCACATCACCGCAGCGTCGCGACTTTTCGAGTCTGGCGCTGCGTACTACTGCGACCTCACTGGCCAGGAGGTCCAGGATCGGGCCAAGAAGCTCGGAATCACCGGCTATGACGGGTACTCGCGTGATCGCGGCGTGGAGCCTGGCTCGGGTCGGGTACTCCGATTTCGGGTTCCGGAGGGAACCACCGTGGTGCACGATGCGGTGCGCGGCGACGTGTTGTTCGACAACTCGACAATCGAGGATTTCGTGCTGTTGCGCGGGAACAACACGCCTATGTTCCTCCTCGCCAACGTGGTCGACGACATTGAGATGCGCATTACCGATGTTGTCCGTGCTGAGGAGCACTTGCCGAACACCCCAAAGCAGCAGATGCTGTGGGAGGCGCTAGGCGCCGAACCGCCCCGATGGGCGCACGTTCCGGTACTAGTGAACGAGCAACGAAAGAAGTTGTCGAAGCGGCGAGACAAGGTGGCCGTCGAGTCGTATCGAGACGACGGGATCCTCGCTGACGCAATGGTCAACTACCTAATGACGCTTGGGTGGACACCTCCCGGTGCCGAGGAAGCAGGAAGCGAGATCTTCCCCTGGAACGAGCTGGAGGCAGCGTTCCGGCTGGAGGACGTGACGCTGTCGCCTGCGTTTTTCGATGTTAAGAAGCTCGTTGCCTTCAACAAGCAGTACATCAAAAACCTACCCCTTGCAGACTTCCTCGCAGCGGTCGACGCCGACCTACCGGACGACTGGGATCGTCAGCGCTTCGCCGCGATCGCCCCGCACATCACGGAGCGGCTTGAGAGGCTTGGTGACGCTCCAGCGCTGGTCGAGTTCTTGTTTCTCCCCGACGGCGCTGATCCCGACGTCGATGACGCCGCATGGACCAAGGCCGCTAAGCCGGACTGGGCCGGTCCGTTCCTCGTCGAGATCGCGGAGGCCTACGCGTCGTTCGGTCCCGACGAATGGCGAAGCGACAAGCTCAAGGCGACGATGGAGGCGGTGATGCTGTCCTACGAAATAAAGCTCGGCAAAGCCCAAGCGCTGCCACGTGTTGCGGTGACCGGTCGATCAGTGGGGCCACCATTGTTTGAGGCGCTTGAAGTGCTGGGACAGAACGAGACTTTGCGACGCCTCCGCAACGCAGTGACCCGAATGGCATCGAAATCTGAGGCAGACTAGGCCGATGCCGCCGGCCGGTCATCAAGAGCACGGGCCTGTGCGCGGTGCGTGTGATGCAGACCCATCGCTCCCGTCGTTAGGGGAGCCGGTTGCCGCTCATATTGAGGTAAAGGAAGGGACCCGTTCTGTCGTCGGCGAGCCGATGATCGCCCCGGTTCGGGGAAACAACGCAGATGTGAACACCTTCATGACTGAGGCGCTGACGAGCCTGGAAACCTCACATCTTGTGACGGACCAAGTGCCAAGCGCAGGATCATCGCGAAGTCAGTCGCCAACGGATCGGGCATTGACCAGCCCCGAGCCCCCGGTGACGGTGCCAGTCGACGCAACTTCAATCGGTCCAGATATTCCGGCGGGGCCGGAGCCATTGGATCCAGCCCCCAGCGATGACGACCCTGAGGCATATGGCGGGGTACGTAATCCTTGGTTTAGGGCGCGCCGTCGAATACTTGCGTCGTGCGTGATTGCAGTGGCGGTCGGCCTTGTCTATTACCTCGTGTCGCTTGTCCAGGTTTGGACAACGGGCCGTGCTGATGATGACGGTCCGGTCGACGCGATTGTGGTGATGGGTGCGGCGCAGTACGACGGGAGACCGTCACCGCAATTGGCTGCTCGTCTCGATCATGTCGTTGACCTGTGGCCGCAGGGAGTTGCCCCGCTCGTCGTGGTGACTGGGGGAAACATTCCGGGAGATCGATTCACTGAAGCTGAAGCATCAGCCGCCTACCTTGCGGAACGAGGGATCCCGCTGGATGCGCTCGTGCTTGAGAATGACGGCTCGACGTCGTACGAATCATTGGAGGCGGCTGCTGATCTGCTGGAGGCACGCGGGCTTGATGAGGTGCTGATCGTCACCGATCCGTACCACGCGCTTCGCAGCCGACTCATCGCCGAGGAAGTTGGACTGGATGCAACGGTGTCGTCGACAGACACCTCGGTGGTGACCGGAGGAGAATCATTGCGCCGACATCTAAAAGAAGCCGGGGGAGTGGCCATCGGTCGGGTCATCGGTTTTGAGCGGTTGGCCCGCATCGCCGGCTGAACGGTCGTTCGGGACAGAACGCCGACGGCCGAACCGTGAGGTCGGCCGTAAGGTGGTTGGGGTGAAGGGAATCGAACCCCTAATAACAGAACCAGAAACTGTCGTGTTGCCAATTACACCACACCCCAGAGTGCGGTGGCCTCGGACCGATAAACGATACGGAGCCCTTTGCCCGCACGACGTTATCGCCTGCGGTCCACATCGACTCTGCGAATTGGCGCAGCCACCCAGTGGCGTGCGAAACCCTGGCTATGCCCGCTATCGTCTGAGTCTGCATCGATCTAGGTTGATGTTGCATCAGGTCCCGTTCGTCTAGAGGCCTAGGACTCCACCCTCTCAAGGTGGCAGCACGGGTTCGAATCCCGTACGGGATGCCAAATCAACAGCCCAGAGCCGCTTCCCGGCAAAAGCTTTGGGGGCGGCTTGCAACGTGGCTGACAAATGAGGACCGCGAAGACCGTGAACTCCTCGCAACTTGTGAGGATGTTCTCCGGGTTGTCGCAACCCACCCTACTGACTCTTGCTCAGCGCCTGAGCGCTGTTCGATATCAGCATCTTGCAGCGCTGCATCCGAAATGCTCACAGGCCTGTGCAACATCATGTCGCCTCCGACCGTCGTGTACGACCGTTCCATGTTGCGTGATGTCGACGAAACGATTGTGCCGTGTGCGACCTGATGCCTGGACCAACGAAACAGCCATACGTTGTGTTGTGGTCTGTGATCAGCTGTACGCTAATCATCTCGGATTTGTTGGTACCCCAGTGGTGCAGACATCGAACTTCGACGCGTCGGCCGCCCGTCGCTCCGTGGTCGATCGGGTCAATGTAAACAACCCGGTGTGTATGTCGAATCGGTCGCTGATTTGGTTGGTAGCAACGAAAGTCCTCACCTCTCTGGGCCTTCTCGCATGGTTCGGTTGCTCCAGGTCTGCGGTCCGCTGGGAGCGGCTGTGTCAGCGAGGAATATGGTCACCGGATGCACACCGGGTTCGATCACGAGTCAACCACCACCGACGTTCTTGCGGGGCTCGACCTCTCGGGACGGCGATTCGTTATCACCGGTACCTCAGCTGGCCTCGGTGAGGAGGCAACGCGTTCGATCGCTGCCGCCGGGGGCAGTGTGGTGATGCTTGCCCGCGACCCTGGCGCTAACGCAGAGGCGATGGGCCGAGTACGAGCAGTCGTGCCGGATGCTTCGCTGTCGGTCCGCCGGTTGGATCTCGCTAACTTGTCGAGCGTTCGGAGCTGCGCGCAAGGCCTCATCGATGATGGGCAGCCGATCGACGTGCTGATCAACAACGCCGGGGTCATGGCATGCCCCGAGGGGCGAACGGCCGACGGCTACGAGTTGCAGTTCGGCACGAACCATCTGGGACATTTCGAACTCACCCGTCAACTGATGCCGGCGATTCTCGCAGGAACCGATTCGAGGATCATCTGCCTCACGTCGTCGGCGCACGACATCAGCGACGTCGACCTAAGCGATCCCAATTTTGAGCACTCTGCCTATGACGCCTGGCTGGCGTATGGACGATCGAAGTCCGCTAACGCGCTCCATGCCCTTGAGCTTGCGCGACGCCATCCAGTCGGTGATGTCTTCACCGCAGCGGTCCATCCTGGAGCGATCATGACCTCGCTCGGACGCCACCTCGACGATGAATTGATGGCCCAGGCGATCGAGCGGTCCCGTCAGCGTGCCGCCGATCACCCCGGGGCTTCGACTGGGCGCCGGTTCAAGAGCGTCGAGCAGGGAGCGGCCACCGAAGTGTGGGCAGCCACCGCAGCCGGTCTCGCTCCGCTCCACGGCACGTACTTCGCAGACTGCGGGCCAGGTGTTGAGGGTGGAAATCCCGGTGAGAACGGGTTCCGGTCATACATTGCGGACGCCGAGACGGCGTCGCGTCTGTGGGAGTTGAGCGAACACCTCGTCGACCGCGTGCTCTAGCGACCTGGCGGTCCTTGTCCACCGGCGCTGGACGGGCCGGCACAACCGGTTCGGCGAGTCCGGTCGCATTAGCTATCGGACTCGCCGCACGGAGCGCGCTTAGACAACCCCGATTGCTCCGATTTGAGCCGTCACCGGATTGGAGATTACTTCGCCGTAACGGTTTCCGACGCTCCTTGCCAGCGGCTCATCTCAATCACACGAGAGCATGATGATGAAGGTCGTCGCTTCAGGACGAACGACGCTGACATTGGAGCCTGTCGGTGTAGCTGTGTCGAGAATGTCACTCCGGGTTAGACCGTGAATTCAACCGATCAGTCGCCAGTCTGGTCGGGGAGGTCAGATCGTTGGCACTTCGACGTGGCGGCCGAAGACGCCAGCCATGGTGCCCATCATCTCGCCGAGCGTTGCGTATGCGTGTGATGCCTCCACCAGTGTCGGCATCAGGTTGACTTCGGGGTCGGATGCCTCGGCGGCAAGTTTCGCAAGAACCTTCTCGACCGCTTCGGCGTCACGATCCTGCTTGACCTCGTTCAGGCGCTTGCGCTGACGCTGCTCGTCCTCGTTCGTGATCTGCAGGATTTCGAGGTTGTCGTCGTTGCCATCGGTGAAGTCGCTGACGCCGACGATGATGCGCTCGCCGGTGTTGAACTTGCGTTCGAGCTCGTATGCCGAATCGGCGATCCGGCCCTGGAACCAGTTCTCGTCGATGCCCTGGATGCACCCTTCGAGGATTGACCCCCTCCCGAACTCGTCGAGCTTGGCGAAGATCTCCTCCGCCTGACGCTCCATTTCATCGGTCAATTCTTCGACGAAGTACGAACCGCCGAGCGGATCAGCGACATGGGTGACGTTGGTTTCGTGGGCGATGATCTGCTGCGTGCGCAGCGCGATTCGGGCGGCCTTCTCTGTCGGCAACGCCAGCGCTTCGTCCATTGAGTTCGTGTGCAACGACTGTGTGCCGCCGAGCACGCCGGCCATCGCCTCGATCGCCGTCCGCACGATGTTGATCTCGGGTTGCTGCGCTGTTAGCGACACCCCAGCAGTCTGGGTGTGGAAGCGCAGCTGCATCGACTTGGCCGTCTTGGCGCTATAGCGCTCCTTCATCCATCGCGCCCAGATACGGCGGGCGGCTCGGAGCTTCGCGATTTCCTCGAAGAAGTCGATGTGGGCATTAAAGAAGAAGCTGAGTCGCGGCGCGAAAGCGTCGATAGGTAGCCCGGCCTGCAGCGCGAGCTCGACGTACGCGAACCCATTGGCGAGTGTGAATGCCAGCTCCTCCGCCGCAGTTGAGCCGGCTTCTCGGATGTGATAACCGGAAATCGAAATCGAGTTCCAGCGGGGCATCTCTGCGGCGGTGAACTGGATTGTGTCCCGTACCAAACGCATCGATTGGCGGGGTGGGAACACGAACTCCTTCTGGGCCTGGTATTCCTTCAATATATCGTTCTGCAGTGTCCCGCCGAGTGCAGCGCGTGGCACGCCGGCCTTCTCTGCTTGGGCAACGAACATTGCGAAGATCGGCGCCGCAGGTGAGTTGATCGTCATTGAGGTCGTGATGTCGCCGAGATCGATTCCCGAGTAGAGGTCTTCCATGTCAGCGAGCGAATCGACGGCTACACCGCACCGACCGACCTCGCCGAGCGACATTGGATCGTCGGAGTCGAGCCCTAACAATGTGGGCATGTCGAATGCTGTCGATAGCCCGGTGCCACCCGCTTTTAAGATCTCCTTGAAACGCCAGTTCGTGTCTTCGGCAGTTCCAAATCCGGCGAACATCCGCATTGTCCACAACTTTGAGCGATACATCGACGCGTGCGGTCCACGCGTGTAGGGGTACTGACCCGGGAACTCGCCATCGTCGGGTCCGTACACCGGCTCGAGAGGGATGCCTGACATCGTGGAGTAGTCGTCCTCGCGGATGCGGGATGCGCCGAATGTGCCTTCCCAGATCTGTCGATTCGACGGGTTCTGCTCGGTCGCCATGGAGAGAAACCTACCGAACGAAGGCCGACCCAGTCCGACTGGGCTCACCACTGGACCTGACGGTGTCGGACGTGCATTGTCCGCTTGCGAACGCCGATCGGCAGACTGTGGCATGAACAGCTTCACGGCATCCGATGTCCCAGACCAGTCCGGAAAGACGTTCCTCGTCAGCGGTGCTAATACTGGGATCGGCTTCGAGGCTGCGATGGTGCTCGCCGAGCGCGGCGGCAGAGTCCTGTTGGGCTGTCGCTCCGAAGAGCGCGCGGCCGACGCAATCGGGCGGATCGAAGCCGCCGTCGAGGGCGCCGATCTACGCTTTATCCCCCTCGATCAGGGCGACCTCGACAGTGTTGCGGCCGCTGCTGAACTGGTCGCCGAAGAGGATCGTCTCGATGTGCTGGTGAACAACGCGGGCATCATGATGCCGCCGCTTGAACTGACCACCGACGGTTTTGAATCGCAGTTCGGCGTCAACCACCTCGGCACGTTCGCACTTACATGTCAGCTGCTCGACAAGCTCGCCGAGACCGAGGGCGCACGCGTCGTCGTGACGAGCAGTATCGCCCACCGCGGTGGAGATATTCATTTCGACGACATCGATGCTTCGAAGAAGTACGGGGCGCAAGATCGGTACCAGCAGAGCAAGCTCGCAAACCTGCTGTTCGCGTATGAACTCGAGCGCCGCCTGCGCGCCTCGGAATCGACGACGATTGCCGTTGCTTGTCACCCTGGGATCGCCGCCACCGAGTTGGGGCGGCACATGCCGAAGATCGTGATGCTCGCTGCTCCGTTGTTCAGGGTGTTCTTCAATTCGCCGGCCGAGGGTGCCTGGCCGACGCTGATGGCCGCATCGTCGGAGGATATCGAGGGCGGCGACTACATCGGGCCGTCGAAGCGCGGCGAGACCGCCGGTCCGGCCCGCACGGTCTCCTCGGCCGGGCGCTCCCACGACGCACAGCTCGCGACGCAACTCTGGGATCTCTCGGTCGAGATGACCGGGGTTGACCCGGGTCTATGAGCAGAGTTCGACACGGGCTCCGAGTCGATCGCTGAGGTCGCCGTCGGCAAGGCTCGTCGGCGTGAGTGACGCTGCGATTGACATCGAAACCGTCCGCTGGGAAGCGGCCGACGGCGTGATGCTCGCTGCCGACATTGCCGGCGATCCCACCGCTCAGACCGTGTTGCTGTTTCACGGTGGCGGGCAGACTCGCCACTCGTGGGGTGGGACACTCTGTGCGCTCGTCGGCCGCGGCTACCACGTGGCATCGGTCGATCTTCGCGGTCACGGTGACAGCGACTGGTCCCCGGGTGGCAACTACGACGGCTCCGTCTTTCCGAACGACGTGGAATTGGTCGCTCGTCGTTTCGATCAGCCCGTGCTTGTCGGGGCATCGCTCGGTGGTACGTCGGCGCTGATGGCCGTTCATCAGGGTCGAGAACGAGATGGGCAGGACGTCGCCGGGGCGCTCGTGCTCGTCGATGTCGCTCCGAATATCGAACCGGCGGGCGTCGACCGCATCCGATCGTTCATGCACGAGCACATCGAGACGGGTTTCGAGTCGCTCGACGACGTGGCCGATGCGATCCAGCGCTACAACCCGCACCGGCCTCGCCCGACTAATCTTGCCGGGCTCGAGAAGAACGTTCGGTTCCGCAACGGTCGGTGGTTTTGGCATTGGGACCCTGCGTTCATGTGGGGCAAACACGCCGACAGCGACGAGACGCGCATCGTCGATTTCGAACAGCGCAGCAAAGCGCTCGAAGCTGCAGCTCGGGGTTTGACGATTCCGACGCTGCTCGTCCGCGGGCGCCAGAGTGACCTGCTGTCGGAGGAGGGCGCGCAGAAGTTCCTCGGCTTCGTTCCACATGCTGAGTATGCGGACGTCGTCGGCGCCGGTCACATGGTTGCCGGGGACCGCAACGACGTGTTCACCGATGCGGTGGTCGACTTCCTCGAAGCGCGCGACTGACCGCGCTCCACCCGAGCATGCAGAGCGCCGCCGCTGCAACGCCGACACCGACGGCGTTGGCGAGCTGGTCGCTGAACTCGACGGCGCGGCTCGACGAATAGCGACCCTGTCCGAACTCAACCGCCGCGCTCGCGGCGAACACCGCGATGGCAACCGGCAGCAAGGTCGTCCATCGCCAGAGCATGAGCGCGATCAGGGTCGTGGCCACGGCCTAGACCCCGATGTGCACGATCGCGTCGTGCCCGGGGAGGTCATCGGCAGCGATCGTCGACGCGGAGTCGAGGCGGTCGGCCAGGCGTTGCGCAAAGCCGCCGAACAACCGACGCGTGACCCCCGGTGCCCGATTGGAGATCATCAGCGCCACGTTGAACAGCAGCGCTGTGACCCCGATCAGGCCGATGAAGATCCGCAGCGCAAGCGGGGCGCGATGGTCGGTCTTTCCGGGAGCGGTCACCGGCGCGTGGCGTCGGTCAACAACGGCCACGGCACGAAGCCCAACCGCGGGATTCTGCCCTGATGCAGCACGTTGAATCCGGCAGCTTCAAGCAGTCGTCGCAACTGTCGTTTCGGGATGGCCCGCACCGGACGCCCGGCCAGCGTCGACGCTCGCTGGATCGCATCATCGGCAAACCCGGTGACCGTCGCGATCGAGGCGATGACGACACGTCCTCCCGGGCGGACAAGGCGGGCGAGCTCTGCTGCAGCGGCAGTCTGGTCCGCGTACCAGTGGAACGACTCGGTGCACGTGACGATGTCGAGCGACCCGTCGGCGATCGGGAGATGTTGGGCATCGGCGCGGAGGAACTCCGCGGCGTGTTCGTCGGCCATCCTGTCGGTAGCGCGTTCGAGCATGCCGTCGGACAGGTCGGCTCCCACGACCAAGGCGTCGGGAAACGCCGCACCGAGACGTTCGGTGAGCTGGCCCGTACCGCACCCGAGGTCGAGCACGTGATCCGGTTTGAGGCCGTCGAGTCGATTGAGCACGGCATCGTGGAT
>Ga0115572_10000014_pt1 | contig 150919 bp, 142 predicted proteins | sample COGITO_mtgs_1206_FD_88681 | JGI IMG/M metagenome (GOLD analysis project Ga0115572, IMG submission 88681) | Pelagic marine microbial communities from North Sea - COGITO_mtgs_120607 | ecosystem: Environmental > Aquatic > Marine > Epipelagic | place: Germany:Helgoland, sampling site Kabeltonne... | reverse complement strand
CTTCGGCATCTTGGTACTCGGCATCGCCCTCGCCAAATCCCGCGAAGACGGCTACGTCGAACCCGGCACCACGCCAAGCGCATCCGACAACGCCAACGAACCCACCAACGCCTAACCAACGCTCACGACTAATACGGCCGCGCGTCCTGCCTCGTTCCCTTGGGGAGGCAGGACGCGCTGCGGCCGGAAGCGTCGCTAGCTGCCCACTACTTTAAGCGGAACAAACGGCTACGGTCCGGTCGTCTCGTTGTGCGCAGGGGATGTACCTCCACCCTCGGTAATCCAACCCTCCTGGGGGCTTCTCGCGAGCCTCAAGCGCTTTTTCGGATGGTCTGGGAGCCGGAGCTATCGCCAGGCACAGCGATGCTCCTCGGGGTACTCAGCTGTAGCCGCCGAATTCAGCACCAGGAGAAATGTGAGGGTACTGCGCAGCGCTTTGCTGAAGTTCAATCATCGGCATCATCGCAGCACGGACAGCCCAGCCGAGGGTCAGCTCGCTGACCATCAGGTCGTTTTGTGGGGCTGCAGCCCGCTGAGTTGTGCGCGAGGGGGGACTTGAACCCCCACGCCCTTTCGGACACCAGCACCTGAAGCTGGCGCGTCTGCCATTCCGCCACTCGCGCAAGTGGAGGTCGAAACGCTAGCGCCCGCGTGCCAAGTTGCCCACCAACCGTTCATCGGGGCCGACGACGTTGAGTCCGCGACACTCGTCGCCTCTAGCGACCGTCAGCTGCCTCGCTGGTCCGACACAGCCCCGCGATGCACACCCGATGACACGCCGCATCAAATGCCTTGCACGATCACGTACGACCCCAACTAAATGACAAGCACCGGCAGATCCGACAACCTGGGCACATTCGATCGAACGGTCACGCTCGACTGCGACATCAAAAAAATTCAGGTGGTCGGCCCCGGCCGATCTGCCGCAACCTCGTTTCTAAGTCGAAATCGAGTTAGTTTCCGCATCGAGTTCGGCCCAGACGTGATCGGCGCACTCAAATAGTTGTGCGGCCGGGGTGGACCGGTTTAGAAAGTGGGACCGACCCATGCGCACGCCGCCGGTCGGCGGGGTGGGGGAAGTAGCGTTTGAGCCCACTTATGGGATTGCAATCACTAGAGCACCGTTTGGAGCGTATGGTCGAGGGCGTGTTCCGACGTTCCCGCGGGTCCATCCGCCCCATTGAGCTCGGTCGTCGCCTCGTACGCGAGATGGACGACAACCGCACGGTCGACGTAAAGGGCCGCCGCATGGTCCCCAACGACTTCGTCTTGCTGCTCAGCCCCATCGACCATTCAAGCTTCAACGAGATCGAAACCGCCCTCACGACGGAGCTCGCCGAAGCAGCCCGCGAATACGCCCGCGAGGAGGCGTACCACTTCATTGGACCCGTCCACGTTGTGCTCAACGTCGATAACAACTTGAGGACAGGCCGGTTCGGAATCATGTCGCAGCTCAAGCAGGCCCCCGGCGGCGTCGGTGCCGGATCGTTGGTGCTCCCATCCGGTGAACGAGTCGGCCTCGGCGAGCACACCACCACCGTCGGCCGACTCCCCGAAAGCACGATCACCATCGACGACGGCAACGTCAGCCGCGAACACGCCCGCATCGCTCCAGGCGCCAACGGATACGTTGCGACTGACCTTGGATCGACGAACGGCACCCTGGTCAACGGCGTCCGCATCGTCGGACAGCAACAGCTCGCCGACGGCGACATCATTAGTTTCGGATCCACCCACCTGCGCTTCGAGGCGTCCTGACCTCAGCCTGGGCGGCGGTGACGATTGCATGAGCAACCAGGTCCTCGACATTCTCAAACTCAGCCTCCTTGCGCTGCTCTATCTCTTCTTCGCTCGTGTTCTCTGGGCGGTCTGGAGTGAGGTCAAGACCCCGCAGGGCCGCCCGGTCGCCCCCACCCAGTCGCCGCAGCCAGCTTCCCTCCCGGTTGCCGCCGCACCACCCGATGCCGCCAATAAACGAAACAAGCCCGCCAAGGGTCGGGGCGGTCGCGCCGCTCGGCTCGTCATACTCGAACCGAAACATCGACGCGGCGTGACTATCGCGCTCGGCGACGAGATCACTCTCGGGCGCGACGAAAACTGCACGATCTCGATCCAGGACGACACGTACGTGTCCACTTTGCATCTCCGGATCTACAGCTACGACGGTCAACCGATGATCGAAGACCTCGGGTCAACCAACGGCACCTTCCACAACGGCACCAGAATGCACGGCACGAAGTTGCTCCAACCCGGCGACCGAATCCAAGTCGGTACAACAGTGATCGAGGCACAATGACCCGCCCGATCACATCGAACTCGGTCGCATCGACAGCCAATTCGACTGCCGTCACGTTGCATGGATCGGCCCCTCTCACAATCCCTGCGGGCGGCTCCAATGGCTGAACTCAAATGGGGTGCTGGAACACACCCAGGGCAGGTCCGGCCCGAAAACGAGGACCAGCTACACGCGTCGCAGGGCGTTTACGTAGTCGCAGATGGGATGGGCGGCCACGAAGCCGGGGAGGTGGCTAGCGAACTCGCGGTACAGCGAGTCCGCGAGACCCTTGCCGACGAGGACGCGACGCCAACGGCCGAGCGCGTCATCGAGGCGATCTCGAACGCGAACGGGGACATCTTCCGTGCCGCGATCGCCAACCCTGGCCAGGCCGGGATGGGTACCACCGTGACCGTGATCGCCGTCATCGAGGACCCGATGGCTGGTCGCGGCGAACCCAACATCGATGCCAATGACCCGGTCGGACCCGACCGGGTCACACCAATTGTTCCGAGGGAACAACCCGAGGCCCTAGTACTTGCCAACGTCGGCGACTCGCGCACCTACCTGCTGCGCCACGGTCGGCTTCGGCGAGTCACCATCGACCACAGCTACGTCCAAGAACTCGTTTCGAGCGGCTACATCACCGATGACGAGGCACGCACTCATCCACGCCGCAACATCATCACCCGCGCCCTTGGCATCGAGCCCGATGTAAAGGTCGACTGGTGGACGCTCCCACTAGTTCGAGGGGACCGGTTCCTACTCTGCAGCGATGGACTCGTCGACGAGGTCGCAGACCCTGACATCGTGGCGACGCTGCTCGAACACGACGATCCGCAAAAGGCCGCCGACTTGCTGATCGCCCAAGCAAACGACGCCGGCGGACGCGACAACGTGACCGTCATCGTGCTCGACGTCCTCGCTGGTGACGATCCACCCGATCCGACGCAGGAGATCGATTTCACGCCAACCTGGGCGGAAGATACCGATATCTCCACCGAAGACATCGCACAAATGGAGGGTGCAGATCTCGCAGCGACAGACGGCAACCCGAATCCCGACGCCGCCGTAACTGGTGGACGTCGGCTGGGCCGACGAGATCGACGCAGGACGGAGAAACGAGCCGAACAAACAGCATCCACTGCGCTGACCGGTTCACCCGACGAAGACGCCGATTCAACCGAACCCGAATCGACCGGAGGCAGTTCGGCCGCCGACCCACCGAAGAAGAAGCGCCTGCTGACGAGGGCAACCGTTATCTTCGTGCTCCTCGCCATCCTCGTCACCGCCTTCGTCACGACCGCCGCCTGGGCTCGCCGCGGGTTCTACGTCGAATTCAACGACAACGAACAGGTCGTGCTGTACCAGGGTCGACCCGGTGGATTTCTCTGGATCGACCCGACGGTCGAAGCAACCGGCGCCGCCACACGTGGCGAACTCACCGATGCAAGCGTTGCGCTCGTCACGGCCACCCCCACATTTTCGAGCCTGAACGATGCGACGCTGTTCATTCGCGGCCTGGAAATGGTCGAAGCGACCGACGCCGACCCGCCGACGACTGCCGACGACGGATCCTCATGACCGGCATGCTCGAGGCCGATCTCGAGTCGACTCGGCTGACCCGCCGAGATCGCCGCGCAGTGGCCCCGCTCGCCTACCGGCGACGCAACGCCGAACTCACCCTGATCATCATGGCGGCGGCTATCACCGCCGTCGCCTACACACTCGCCTCACTCGGGTCGAACGCTGAAATTCCACCAGGCATCTTTGGCTTCGTTGCCTTTCTGCTCGGCTTGATGCTCATTGCCCACTTCGTTGTCAGAAGGTTCGCAACCGGCGCGGACGCAACGCTGCTCCCGCTCGCAGCGCTCCTGCATGGCATCGGATTCGTGATGATCACGCGGCTGGATGACGAACTCGCCAGTCTGCAATCGCTGTGGAGCCTGCTGGGCGTCAGTGTGTTCTGTGCGGTCTTGATCATCATTCAACGCGCAACCGATCTGGCCCGCTACCGGTGGCTGCTGTTCTTTGCCGGTGCCAGCGGCCTGCTGCTGCCACTCGTTCCAGGCCTTGGCGCCAACATTAACGGTGCCCGCATTTGGGTCAGCCTCGGACCGATCAATTTCCAACCTGGCGAGTTCGCAAAAATCGCGCTCGCTATCTTCTTCGCAGCGTTCTTCGCCGAGAACCGCGAGCTAATCGCCGCCAAAACTTGGAAGATCGGACCGTTTCGACTGCCCGAGCCGCGCTTCGTCCTCCCCGTGCTCGTCGCCTGGGGCTTCGCAATCGTCGTGATGGTCGGCCAGCGCGATCTTGGATCCTCGCTGCTGTTTTTCACGCTCTTCGTTGTGATGGTATGGGTGGCCACCGAACGACTCGGCTGGCTCCTGCTCGGTGTTGTGTTATTCGCAGGAGCTGCGTACTTATCCTGGTCGCAGTTCGCCCATGTGCAGACCCGCGTCGACATCTGGATCGACCCATGGTCCGACTCGCTCGGTCGCGGGTACCAAATCGTACAGTCGCTTTTTGGTCTCGCCGATGGTGGCATCACCGGCACGGGTTTAGGCCGCGGCAACCCGAACCAGGTGCCTGAGGCGCAGAACGACTTCATCTTCGCCGCGATTGGCGAGGAAATGGGAATGATCGGCGGGACGGCAATCCTCATGTCGTACCTGTTAATCGTCGGCGCCGGCTTTCGGACCGCGTTACGCACCGACCGGACGTTCGAGAAGCTGCTTGCCGTCGGGCTTACCACCATCATTGGCGTCCAGGCGTTCATCATTATCGGTGGCGTCATTAAGCTCGTACCGTTGACGGGCATCACACTCCCGTTCGTCAGCTACGGCGGGTCGTCTCTCGTGTCGAACTACATCCTGCTCGCACTTCTCATCCGGGTGTCGGACTCCGCGGCGCGGCGACTCGGCGAAGTACCCGACGAACCGACCCCAGGTGAACGTTGGGCGGCGTGGCAGCTCCGTCGACAGATCCGCCACGACGGCAAGCAGGGTACGGGGCGTCAGGGAGGCTCCTGATGAACCGCCAGATCCGGCAACTCGCCGTCGGCTTGATGATGTGTTACGTCGTGCTCTTTGCGACACTCAACTACTGGCAGGTCGCGCAGGAACAGGAACTCAACGCGAACGTCGAGAACACACGCGCTGTTCGTCGAGAGTTCAACAAGCCACGCGGTGACATCGTCAGCGCCGATGGCGTAATCGCAGCGACCTCCACGCCGATTCCCGACCCAAATGCTGAATTCGATCGCATCCGTGAGTATCCGACAGGCGACCTGCTGTCAAACGTCACCGGCTACTTCACCCTGAACTTCGGCTCCACACAGGTCGAACGGGCGTACGGCGACGTACTCACCGGCAACACCACCGAACAACAACTTCGTGCGCTCGGCAACATCCTGGCGAGCGACGTCGACAACTCCGGGTCCGTAGAGTTGGCGGTGCGCCACGACCTGCAGCAGGTCGCGAAGTTCGCATTGGGCGGCCGGACCGGCTCGGTCGTCGTACAAGACATCGAAACCGGTGCGGTGCGGGCGATGTACAGCAACCCGACATATGACCCGAATACCTTCGTCACGCTGCCGTTCGACGAGGCGCGGGAGGCGATCGTCGATCTGCAGAACGCCCCCGGAGACCCCCTTCTTGCGGGCGCGTATCAGCAACGATTTATGCCGGGCTCGACATTCAAGGTAATCACGACCGGCATCGGCATCGAAGCCGGAGTGATTGACCGCACCACCCAATTCGTCCGCGAATCGGAGTGGGTGCCGCCACAGACAACCAACCCGATCCAGAACTATCGCGGCTCGACCTGCGGCGGCGACCTACCCGAGGTGTTCCGTCGCAGCTGCAACATCCCCTTCGCCCAAACCGCAATAAGTCTGGGACCCGACCGGATGGTTGCCGGCGTCGACGCGTGGGGGATCGGCGAAGAACTCCCAATCGACCTCCCAGGAGCCGCTGCGAGCACGTTCGGCGACACGGCAGACCTCGCCCAGCAACTCCCGCTGCTAGGCATACGCGGCTTCGGACAGAACGACGACCAGATGGTCCCGCTGCACATGTCAATGGTCGCTGGCACCGTCGCAAACGGTGGCCAGATGATGACGCCGTACGTCGTCGAGGCGACGTACGATCACGATGGCCGCACCCTCGACCGAACGCAACCCGAGGTATGGAAGACACCGATCTCCGCCCCGACCGCAGCGCTGCTCACCGAGTTCATGACGGGCGTCACCGAAGGCGACCGCGGCACCGCCCGCAGCGTGCAACTCGCCGACGGACAGCGTTTCGCGGCCAAAACCGGCACGGCCGAGCTCGGCCTCGTTGGCGACCCCGACCGAGTGCACGCCTGGATGATCGGATTTGCTCCGCTCGAAGCGCCGAAGTACTCGATCGCAGTGGTACTGACCGACCTCACATCTACGCAAGCCGACGCCGCAACTGGCGGTCGCGAAGCCGGCCCCGTCGTGAAGACAGTCCTCGACTACTTACTCACCGGCGACGGGGCCAACGCTGATCTGAGCGGTGGATGACCGTGACGAGTACGGCGCAAACAGGCCAGATACCCTCTGTCGGCGGCCTCGACAGGTCCGCAGGAGAATCTCAACAGTGACAAACCAAGGCGACGCAACGGTCATCAACGACCGCTACGAGGTGCACAAGCGAATCGGTCGCGGCGGTATGGCCGACGTCTTTTCTGCGCGCGACCTGCTCCTGGACCGGCAGGTTGCGATCAAGGTCCTTTTTCCTGAGTTCGCAACCGACGACAACTTCGTCGAGCGATTTCGGCGAGAGGCGCAATCCGCCGCCAACCTCAGCCACCCCAACATCGTCAACGTCTACGACTGGGGCAAGTACGAGGGGACCTACTTCATTGCAATGGAGGAGGTTCAGGGTCGCACCCTCGCCGACGTACTGAGGACGAATGGCCAACTAACCTCCAAGCAGGCAGCCGAAATTGCAAGTGAAGTCGCTGCGGCCCTCGGCATCGCTCACGAGAAGGGCACGGCACATCGCGACATCAAGCCAGCCAATATCTTGATCGGCAAGAACGGACAAGTAAAGGTCGCTGACTTCGGGATCGCCCGGGCCTTGAATGCACCGACCGAATCGAACCTCACCCAGGTCGGCTCCGTCATGGGCACTGCGACCTACTTTTCGCCAGAGCAGGCTCAGGGAGCACAGCCAGATCCGCGCAGCGACCTGTATTCGCTCGGGATCGTGATGTACGAAATGGTCGCCGGGCGCCCTCCCTTCACCGGTGACAACCCGGTCAGCATTGCGTATAAGCAAGTTCACGATTCGCCCCAGCCGCTCGTGCAGATCGTGGCCGACGTGCCGAAGGCCTACGAGGCGATGGTCGCCAAGTTGCTCGCCAAGGATCCCAAGGTCCGGTATCCGAGCGCCGGTGCGTTGCGCGATGACCTCCGCCGATTCCGCAACGACGAGCCTGTCCAGGCACTCGTCGCAGCGACAACTCGGGCCCGGCCGGACGCAGCAACCACAGCAGTGAAAAAAACCGCCGCAGGAGCGGCAGCGACCGGCGCCGTGACGGCAGCGGCCAACCCGAGCTACGCGGCGACCACCGCCAATCCACAGGCCGGCGTTGCGCCGGTCAATCCACAAGCGTCGGCAGTGCCGTCGACGGGGATGTACGAGGCCGGCTACCCAACCGGAGCATCATCAGAGGCCGCCTACTACGACACGGGCGGCTCGCGTACCGGTTGGTACGCCCTTGCCGCATTCTTCGCGCTGGTCGCCCTCGTGGTCGGTGGCGTGTTGCTGTTCCAGGCACTCGCACCGAAAGGCGACACCGCCGAACCGTCGCAGTTCATCCTTGACGATTACTTCGGGCGATCACTCACTGTCGTCACCGCTGACCTCGCCGAGAAAGACCTACTATTCACGACAGTCGAGGAGGAGAACGCATCGGTTCCGTTCGGATTCGTACACCGCACCGACCCGGCCGCCGGTGAGGTCGTGTTGGAGAACCAGCAGATCGAGGTGTTTTTTAATCCTGATCCGCAGCTCCAGAACGTACCCAACGTGGTTGGCCAAAACATTGAGGAGGCGACCGCCACGCTTGAGGCACGAGGTTTCGACGTCGGCACAGTCACGACCGACGACACAAGCGATCGCGGAGAGGGCACCGTGTTGAGTACCGAACCCGAGGCGGGGACACCGGTCGCCATGGGGACTACAGTCGACATCACAGCCGCAGGCCGCCGCAACACCGTGCCAGTACCTGGCGTGGTGGGCTTCATTGAACAGCAAGCAGTCGAAACACTCGAAGCACCGCCCTACGAACTCGTCGTCACAGTCGAACAGATCCCGAGTGAGACCATCGACGAAGGGTTTGTGATCTCGACGAACCCTAGCCAGGGCGAACTCGTCGAGCGCGGCGGCAACATCACACTGCAGATCTCGAGTGGCGCAGCGCCCGTCGCAGTTCCCGTCGTCGAAGGCCTGACACAGGGCGAGGCAGCCAACCGCCTTCGGGCCGACGGATTCGTCGTCGAAACGTTGTTCCAGGAGGTCCCACCTGGCAGCGCCAACGACGGCGTCGTCACCGCACAGGACCCGAAGGCAGCAACTCGCCTCGAACGCGGATCCACCGTCACGATCACGGTTGGGCGGTCCACGATCCCGGTGACCACACTGCCACCGCCCACTATCCCACCGAGTACCAGCCCGCCCACACCACCGCCTACATCGATCGCGCCCACGACCTCTTCACCCGCAACGACGGAAGCAACCACAACCACTGAAGCAACCACCACTACCACCACGACGACGCTGGTCGCTCCACCGTGATCCACGGCGGTGACCTGATCAGCTCTCGTTAAGACTTACGTTGGCCTCGCCAGCGCACGCTGCGCAACGCGACTCAGCTACGACCGATCAGCCGAGCCGACGCAACCAATTCCGCAGCAAGTCATGGCCCGATGCGGTGAGAATGCTCTCAGGGTGGAACTGGACCCCTTCGACATCATTGGTGCGGTGGCGCACCCCCATCACAACGCCGTCGGCACTGCGGGCGGTCACCTCGAGTAGGTCCGGGATCGAGTCGGGCGCAAGGGTAAGCGAGTGATATCGCGTGGCCGCCAGCGGCGACGGCAACCCAGAGAACACGCCAACGTTCTCATGCTCAATCGCCGATGTCTTTCCGTGCATAAGTTGCGGCGCCCCCACCACCTTGGCACCGTAGACGTGCCCAATGGCCTGGTGCCCAAGGCAGACGCCCAGCACAGGTGTCGATTTTTCGACAAACGCGCTAATCACCCCGCAGATGATCCCGCTTGACTCGGGTCGTCCGGGACCCGGCGACAGCAACACACCGTCGGGTGCAATCGCCACCGCCTCGGCAACGGTCACCTCATCGTTGCGAACCACGAGCGGGTCGGCTCCGAGCTCACCGAGATACTGAACGAGGTTGTAGACGAAGCTGTCATAGCTGTCGATGACGAGCACACGCATCGTCGTAGTCTGCCGGATCCGGGCCCCGCTACCCAGCCTGTTTCTCGGCCGACGGCCCTCCCGGCGCAGACCGGTCAACAAATCGCCTATGCTCTCGAGGCAATGGCACCTCCGAAGCGAAAAACCGGCGGCGGTCGAGTCACACCCAAAGGAACCCAGCCTGGTGACCGCAAGGCGAGTTCGGCGGGCGACCACGACGATCATGGCGCGACCGCATCGCGCCACACGGTCGCGGCATCATCGCGCTACACGCCGAAGGCTCAACGGCGTCGCCTGATCCCACCGAACATGATTCCAGTGATCATGGTCATGCTGTTGATCATCGGGGGTCTGGTCATCATGGCCGGCTATCTCGTCGGCGACGCCTCACGGTGGTTCACCGGTGTAGGACTCGCGTGCATCCTCGGTGGCCTCTGGTTTGCCACCAAGTGGGAATAGCCAACCGAATGGTCGGCTCGGCGCTCACCCCATTTCACTCAAACCGCCATTGCGGCAAATTCCATTGACGTTATGGGTCCCCGAAGTTGTTCACACCCTGGGGACAACTTAGTCGTAGAGTGGAGCGACTTCGACCATGTCCTCAAGGCAATGCTTCGGTGGTGGTGGGTCCTCGTCAGGGGCCATCGTCATCTTGAGCTCCACACCGCACACGTCGCAGCGATAAGCCCGCTTCACCCTGCGTAGCTCACCGGTCGGCAGCGGCTCAGGAGGTAGGCGAGTGAAGCTGCGCAGCATGCCGATCCCACCTTTCCACAGGATCCATCCGAAGAAGACCCCAAAGGCAACCCAGATGATCGTTGACGCAGCCGGCACATGGCCTACGCTACCGACGGCAGTTCGGCCCGCCGCCGCCGGCCTCCGCCAACTCGCCGGGCGGCAGCACTCAGGTTGCTCCGATCTTGGCCGGGAGCCGGCAGACCAGAGGAGCTCACAGTCGCTCAATCACGAGTGCGTTGACCATCCTCCGCCCTCACACATCACCTGCAGTCCATGCTGACCGTCAATAAGTTCAAGCTCCCTGACGGGCGTCCCGGCGAGCCGCGTGTCCAACGCTATAAGCGGATGTCCGGGTGCGATCGCTCCGCCGTTCGCATTGACTCGGTCGAAGATCGAGGAAGACCTTGGCACTGAGCTTGAAGCGGTGTATGTCGACGAGCCGGAGACCTGAGCGTTCGAGCACTCGACGCGTAGCTGGAATGTTCGCAGTGAGCATCAGCTGTGGACCATCGCCGCATACCACGAAGTCGACGAGCCGTGCGCCCGCTGAAACACCAAGTTCACGAGCACGCTCAGCCAGCATGATCAAAACCGGCGCAGCACCATCGGTGATCTGCGACGCGTTGCCAGCCGTCACTCGACCGTCGACTGACCAAAATGCGGAAGCCAGGTGCGCTCAGTCGTCCATCGACGTCGCTCGTACCCCCCGTCGACTGTGATCGCCGCACCATCACCGCCTGGTACCGCAATGAGTTCACCGTCGAGGCGACCCTCGCGGATGGCAGCAATCATTCGCTGCTGGCTGCGTGACCCGCATGCGTCCATTTCCTCACAGGGGATGTCCCAGCGATCCGCAATCATCTCCGTCGACTCAACCCGTGAAACGAGCCCTCCGCGTTCGGAATACCAGGCGCTTACCGACGGACCGAATGGAAATCCGTATCGACCATCAGCAGTCGACGACGATGGCATCGCGCAACGTGGGTCCTGTCCCCACGTCTTCCTGCTTCAGCCTAAGGCGGGACCCTATGCCGCCTCGTTGGCCAGAGTCTTAACCGAAGTAGCGGCGCTGCCTAAAACAATGGTGCTACTGGTTAGAACCTGCCAGCGAGCGGCAGACCCCATCAACATGAAATAATGCGGAGATGACTGGGCTAACCGACCTCGCATCCATCTCCGACATCGACGCCGCAGTGAGCGGCACAACCGTCCCCCAACTGTTCGTTGACCTCGTCGCGCGCCACGGGTCGGGACCAGCGTTGCACGCGATGAACGAGGGCGGCGGGTGGACTGACTACACGTTCGACGACTACGCGACGAAGGTGGCGCAGGCCGCATCCGGATTGTCGGCCGCCGGCCTCGGCACCGGCGACCGCATGCTTCTCATGCTCCGCAACGTCCCTGACTTCCACTGGTTCGATGCGGCTGCGCAGTTCCTCCGAGCCACGCCCGTCAGCATCTACAACTCCTCGTCGCCCGAGGAGATCCAGTATCTCGCCTCACACGCCGAAGCAGAGATCGCCGTGCTCGAGAACGAACACTTTCTGAACGGAATGTTGCAAGTGCGTGCCGACCTCCCCGCACTGAAAAAGATCTATGTTGTCCATCCACCGGCCGGCGAGCTCCCCGACGGTGTGTTCCCGGCCAGCGACCTGCTGATGTCAGGGCAGGCCGACCTTGCGGTACTTGCGGCTACGACCAAGCCCGACGACCTTGCGACTCTGATCTACACCTCGGGCACGACCGGTCCGCCGAAGGGTGTGATGATCTCGCAGTACAACGTCGTCTATGCGATCGAGATGCTGAAGCGGTCACTGGCCTCGACCTTTCCGGACTTCACCGGCCTGCGGACCGTGTCATACCTCCCGATGGCACACATCGCCGAACGTGACATGAGCCACTACTCCAGCATGGGACTCGGCTACGACGTGTACTGCTGCCCCGACCCGGCCGAGTTGACCGCGTATCTCAAGGAAGTCCATCCTGAAATTCTGTTCGGTGTCCCACGAGTATGGGAGAAAATCTACGGAGGCGTGAGTGCAGCGCTCAGCGCCGACCCCGTACGCAAGGCCCAGTTTGATGACGGCGTCGCGGCGGCCTCGGCAATCCAGACAGCGAGCTTCGGTCGCGATCTCACAGACGAGGAGGCAGGCACGCTGAAGTTTCTCGACGAGGCAGCATTCGCAAACGTCCGGGCGCTCGTCGGGCTCGACGCGCTTCGCGTTGGCGTCACCGGGGCAGCACCGATTCCCAACCAAATCCTCGAGTGGTTCCACGCTGTGGGGATCAACCTCACCGAGATCTACGGGCTGTCAGAGACGTCCGGTCCGTTGTCCTGGTCGCCGGAGCGCAACAAGATCGGCGCGGTCGGTCGAGCATGTCACGGGCTCGAGATCAAAATCGCCGAGGACGGCGAAGTGCTGTGCCGCGGCGGCAACGTGTTCCAGGGATATCTCAACCAGCCCGACAAGACTGCCGAGGCGATCATCGACGGTTGGTTCCACTCGGGTGACATCGGCGAGTTAGATGACGAGGGCTACCTCAGAATCGTCGACCGGAAGAAAGAATTAATCATTACGGCAGGCGGCAAGAACATCAGCCCGGCCAACCTGGAGGCGGAACTGAAATCGATACCGCTGATTGGCCAGGCCGCAGCAATCGGCGACAACCGTAAGTTCGTATCTGCGATTCTCGTGCTCGATCCGGAAGCCGCACCCATCTGGGCCGAAACAAACGGAAAGAGCGAGATGTCGCTTGCAGAGCTGGCCGCCGACCCTGACGTGATCGCTGCCGTACAAGCGGGGGTTGACCTTGCGAACGAGAAGTTTGCGCGAGTCGAGCAGATCAAGCGGTTCACACTCTTCAGCGAGGAGTGGCTCCCCGACTCCGAGATGCTCACTCCGACGTCCAAGCTAAAGCGACGCGGTGTGAACTCCCGCTACGCCGACGCGATCGAGGCGATGTACGACTGAGTCGACCGCCTGCGGCCGACATTGATGGCCCTGGTCAGGGCCAGGTCGACAATTCCTCGACCTCGTTGCCAGCGGCCATCAACAAATTAAGAATGCGACTCAAATCGTCGATGTGGTCGTCGTCAAGGTGTGTCGCAAACAGAGATTGAACGGCCCGTCGATAGCTGACATTCATCTCCCGCCATAACCGTCGCCCCGACTTGGTGAGCTCGATATCGACGGCACGTTTGTCGGACTGGTCGATGTGACGGTGTCGGGCGATCCATCCCTCCTCCTCCAACCGATCGAGCCGGCGACTGACGCTCGATGCGGGCAGGCGGAGGTCGGCCGCTATGTCGAGCGGACGGGCAAGACCTCCGAGACGCTGGAGCGACGTCAGCACATCGAACCATCCGATCGTAATGTCCCAATCGGAACGGAGTTCTTCGTCGATGTTCCGCTCCAGTTCGCCGACGAGGGCTTGGAGTCCGCGCCACGTTCCAACGCGGACGTTGTCAAGGCGAGGCATCGAACGTAGTTGTTCCGGCTCAGCCGGTCGCCCGAATCGCGGAGGAGAATGCCGATACAGCTTCGTCAACCTCCGCCTGGGTGACGATGAGTGGCGGACTCCAACGGATCGTGCGGCGGAACGTTCCGGCGATCATAAGAATCACGTTGTGCTCTTGGAAGCAGTGGTCGACGACTGCTTGAGCACGCTCAGGCGAATCGAACTCAGTCGCCACCATCAACCCACGACCGCGAACATGCAGAAGGGCCTGGTCGAGCTGCTGCATCTCGCGAAGCGCGTCGATGAGCTGATCACCTCGCTCCTTGACATTGTCGATGAAACCGGGCTCCTGAAGGACCTCGATTGTGGCGAGTGCTGCTGCACAGGCGATCGGGTTACCATTCGACGAGCCACTGTGGCTCCCAGTCACCCACTGCTCGTCGAGAGCGCGACGCGTACCGATTGCCGCGAACGGGAACCCTGAGGAAATCCCCTTGGCCATGCAGATGATGTCGGGCTGCACCCCAAGTGCTTCTATCGCGAACATCTTGCCTGTCCTCCCGAAGCCGCTCTGTGTCTCGTCAGCAATGAGCAAAATCCCGTGCTCTTCGCAACGGTGTGCGAGCCCCTCCATGAATCCCTTAGGTGTCGGGATATAGCCACGTTCGCCGATCACGGGCTCGATGACGAACGCCGCGACCTGCTCGCTGGCCACTTGCGTCGACAACACGCGGTCGAGGCCACGCAACGCTCGACTGACCTCACGTTCCTGATCGGAGGAATGCGGATCGGGGAACGGCGCAATGAAAACACTTCCGGGGAGCGGCCCGTAGCCAGCCCGGTCGATCGCACGGCTACTCGACATCGCTAGGGCGTAGTGAGTACGACCATGGAATGCACCGTCGAAGGCAATGACGTTGCGGCGCCCAGTCGCATGTTTCGCGAGCTTGACCGATGCTTCAACGATCTCATCACTGGTGCTGCCGAAGTAGAACGTGTCGATGCCCTCTGGTGTGATCTCGGCCAGTTTGTTGGCGAGCGGCTCGAGTTTGTCGTGGCGGTAGACGTTGATCTGCGAATGGATGATCCGGCCTGCCTGCTCCGCGATCGCCGCCGTCACCTTCGGGTGTGCGTGGCCGGTCGAAGCTGCTCCAAGCCCGGCAGTGAAATCGAGGTACTCGTGGCCGTTTGCATCGATAACCCGGCAACCGACCCCGCGTTCGATCTCAAGATTGGTTGCCGTCGCCCAGACGTTCGAGAGATGTGCTGCGGTTCCGGCCATTAGGGAAGCCTATGCAGCATGACTCTCATCCAGGATGGATGTCATCAGCACAGTCAGAAGGCTACGGCGATGACCTCGTCGTACGTAGATGCCAGGTAAAACGTCATCTGTTGGCGGATGTTCTCCGGGACGTCCTCCAGATCGGGACCGTTCCGCTTCGGCAGCACTACTTCGGTTAGACCCAGGCGATGTGCTGCAAGCACCTTCTGCTTGACACCACCGATGGGCATCACCTGTCCCTGAAGGTTGATCTCGCCGGTCATGCCGACGGTCGGCTTGACCGGCTTCCCGGTGAGTAAGGAAACCAGAGCCGTAGTCATCGTGATGCCCGCAGACGGGCCGTCCTTGGGCACGGCACCTGCCGGAACGTGAATGTGAAAGCGACGACGGAGTGCGGCGTCGTCCAGCCCGAGTTTCTCTGCGTGACTGCGCATGTAGTTGAGGGCGATCTGCGCTGATTCCTTCATGACGTCACCAAGCTGCCCGGTGAGGGTAAGTCCCGGTTCGGAATCGGGACCGGTCGGGAAAGCTGTGGTCTCGACAAAGAGCACATCGCCGCCCACTCCGGTCACCGCGAGGCCCGTCGCCACGCCAGGTACCAGTGTTCGACCCTGGATCTCGTCGTCGACCTTGACGCGTCCGAGCCAGGAAGTGAGTTCATCGTCCGCGATCGTCAGCGGCGTCTCGGTGCCGGTGGCGATCTTGGCGGTCACCTTGCGGACCAGGCGGCCCAATTCGCGCTCGAGCGACCTGACACCGGCCTCGCGTGTCCATCCGCGAATGATCGACCCGATCAGATCATCGCCGATCGTCAACTCGTCTGGGGTCAGGCCAGCTCGTTCGATCTGGCGGGGGAGCAAGTAGCGGTTCGCTATGAACACCTTCTCGGCTTCGCTGTACCCATCGAGTCGGACCAGATCCATCCGGTCGAGCAGCGGCCCGGGGATGGTGTCTGCCACGTTGGCAGTCGCGATGAACACCACCTCGGACAGGTCCAGATCGACCTCAAGGTAGTGGTCACGAAAGGTGTGATTCTGCGCAGGATCAAGCACCTCAAGGAGTGCTGCTGCCGGATCACCCGACCATCCACCGACCGTCAACTTGTCGATCTCGTCGAGCAGAATCACCGGATTCATCGTCCCTGCCTCCTGCAAGGCTTTTACGATGCGGCCCGGTTGCGAGCCGACATAGGTGCGACGGTGCCCGCGGATCTCGGCCTCGTCGCGCACGCCGCCGAGGGCGACACGCGCAAACTTTCGACCCATCGAACGGGCGATCGACTCACCGAGCGACGTCTTGCCGACCCCAGGCGGACCCACCAAGGTGAGGACGTGGCCCTCGCCGCGCTGGGCTCCTTCCTCGCGGACGATTCCCCGTTCATGGCGCAACTTACGCGCAGCAAGGAACTCAACGATTCGTTCCTTGACGTCGTCGAGGCCGTAATGATCAACATCGAGAATCGTCTGCGCAGCGTCAAGGTCGAGGGTGTCGGCGGTCTGCTCACCCCACGGCATTTCGAAGATGCGATCGAGCCAAGTCCGAATCCAACCGTGCTCAGGTGACTGCTCACTCATCCGCTCCAACCGGTCGAGCTCCTTGCCGACGAATGCCTTCACGCCGTCGGGAGCGTCAAATTCATCAAGCCGCGTTCGGTAGTCATCGACGATGTCGTCGCTGCCCTCGCCGAGTTCCTTGCGAATGGCGCTGAGCTGCTGCCGGAGGACGAACTCGCGTTGTTGCTTGTCCATACCTTCGCTCACGTCGTTGCGAATTGTCTCGGCGACCTGCAACTCATTGAGATGACTGCGTGCCCACGAGTGAATCGCATCGACTCGGTCCGACACGTCGACCGCCTGAAGGACACGGAGTCGGTCATCATCGTTGAACTCTGCCCAGAGGGCAACCGAGTCGGCGAGTTGACCAGGCGACTCGACCGTGCGAAGCAGTTCGGGGAGACGACGCGATTTACGGAGCTCCGCGATCAGCTCTAGCGTTGCTCGCAGCTCTCGAATCGTAGCCTCAACATGTGGCGACGCCAGACCGTCGATAACCGGCTCGACAACGACAAAGGCAAGCTCGTCGGGTGCAGTCTCGACCGACGCAACACGGGCGCGACGTTCCACCTGGACAATGGCCGCCGACTCACCGGTCGGTAGGTTGCCGACATTTGGGACCCGAGCGACAACGACGAGATCCGACTCGTCGCCCCCAGTCAGCGCAATCCGACCATCGGCCTGGCCCACGGCTGCCTCCACTGCGAGGCGCAGTTCGTCGGTAGCCAGAGTCAGGGTCACCGTGGCGCCGGGGAGGACCACAGCGGGAAGATGGGCGAGCGGAAGACGGGTAGTGGTCGGCGAATCGATAGTAGTTTGTTCGGACATAGCCACACGCTAGATGCAATAAACCTGAGTCGCACTGCATCAAGATTCACACCGAAGTCGGGAATACGCGCACCACAGGCACGCATCCGCTACCCAGACTCCGGCCTGTGCGCCTGCTATTCGAAGTTCTCGGCGACGGCAATCGCATCAGCCCATGACGCGCCTGCGGCGAGCGAGCCACGCATCTTCATCACCCAGCGCGGGGAGTTGACGCCGAGCGCCCCATGCAGCTTGTCGCCTGTGCGATAGAGCGCCAGAAACTTGCCGTCATCCACCGAGCCGGCAGCAACGTGCACGTCGTCTTCCGGCGAGGAGCACCCAAGGAACTGCACCCGAATATCAAACTGATCACTCCAGAAGAACGGAACGGGCGCATACGGCTCCGGTTCGTTGCCGCAGCTCACCGCCAGCAGATTCCGCGCAGCTGCCGCACCCTGCTCTGCGGCGTTCGTCCAGTGCTCTACTCGCATCTCCTCGTCGAACAAGTGGTTCGGCCAACGCAATACGTCGCCGGCGGCATAAACGCCGCGGCGGACTCCACCATCGATGCTGCGCGCATTCAGCGTCGCATCGCAGACGATCCCATCACGAATTTCAAGGCCACTGTCGTCGAGCCACGCAGTCGCCGGGACCACGCCGATGCCGACCACGACGAGGTCGGACTCGATCAATTCGCCGCCGGCGAGAAGCACTCCGTCCTCGTGAAGCCCCTCGACCTGGACACCGCAGCGAATGTCGACGCCGCGCTCGGCGTGCATGGCACCGATCGCCGCACCCATCTCGGGCCCCAGCCCACGGATCAGCGGTGCGGGCGCGCCCTCGAGAACAGTCACCCGGTTGCCAAGTTGCTTGGCGGTGGCAGCAACTTCAAGCCCTATGAACCCGGCTCCAATCACGACGGCGTGGTGGTCGCCGCCCGATAACTCGGCGCGCAGTCGCATGGAATCATCGAGTGTGCGCAACTCGTGGACATGAGCGTGCCGACTCTGCTCGGCTAGCTGACGACACACCGCCCCCGTGGCGATGATGCACCCGTCGAACAAAATGTCAGTGCCGTCAGCGAGGTGGAGGATGCCCCCATCAAGGTCGAGGCCTGCCGCCGCAACTCCGAGGCGCCATTCGACGTCAAGTTCGTCGAAGGAGTCGGGTTGGCGGAGGTAGATCCGTTCGGGCTCCCACTCGCCGGCCAGTACCTTCTTCGACAAGGGAGGGCGGTCATAGGGGCGATGCTGCTCGGCACCAACGACGACCACCTGACCACCGAAACCCTCGTTGCGCAGCGTCTCTGCGGCTCGCAGTCCCGCCAACGACGCCCCTACGACCACGACCCGATCCATCTTCATCCCGCCAACATGGCACACCCGCCCCGCTACATGCTGGCCGAACCGACGGGTGCTGCCCACTCAGTAGGTGCGTACCTCGACACGGTGGCCATCTGGATCACGCACGTACACACCGTCGCCCTGGCCCCGGGCGCCGAACAGCGAGGCGGGACCCATCTCGATCGCAACACGATGCTTCTTCACAAAGGCATCGAAGGACACACGATCAGTCACGAACGCGACATGGTCAACGTTGCGACCGGACGGCTCGTCGGCGAGCAGATCGATCAGCGTGTGGGCATCGACACGCAACGACACAAACGGCGCCTCACCCGCCCGCCACTCGTCTAATCGCTCTGCGACCAGCCCAAGGTAGTGTCGATACCACTCGACCGAACGCTCAACGTCGCCAACGCACAGCACGATGTGGTCGATTCCCGTGATCACAGTTCGACGGTATCGAGTCGCCCGCTACTGTGCGAGCCGTGTCGACCGCTGACAAAGCCTCCGATCTCGCGCTCCCCTCTACCGACCAGATGAACACCATGTTCGACGAGCTCTTTTCGAGCACCGGCAACACGCGCGCCGGGACCAGGCCCGATTATGCCCTAACCCGGCGACTGGTCGACCAATCACTCCTCCGTCCGAGTGGCTTCGTCTTCGGTCCGACTCAGTTCGGACTCGCCGATGCCGCGCCCTGGAACATGGTATTCACCGCCACCGGTCGCATCGAGCCGACGATGATGGCCTCCGAGCTGTCGGCCTGCTTCCAGCGGCCCACTCAGGGCGAGACGCTGTGGGCGCGAGCCACCGCCGAATCGGCAGGGCGCCGCAGTGTTGCAACCACTACCCGTGTGTGGCACGACGATCCGGAGTACACGCCATCGTCGACCGCCCAGAGCACCTACTCGATGCTGTTCTAATCGCGACAATTTCGATGTCCGGCCACCCTCGCTTCCACCTCGCCATCGCGGTGCACGACCTGAAAGCAGCACGCGACTTCTATGGCGGTCTGCTCGGCTGCACCGAGGGCCGCTCTGCCGAGCACTGGATCGATTTCGACCTCTACGGCCATCAACTCGTGGCCCACCTCGATACATCGGGCGCAGCGGCCGTCCGGCTGACGAACGCGGTCGACGGCGACGACGTCCCGATCCCCCACTTCGGCGTGCTGCTCGAACCGGCGGTGTGGGGACAACTCGCTGAGCAGCTGACCGCGGGTGGGGTCGAGTTTATGATCAAACCGCACACACGCTTCACGGGCGAGGTCGGCGAGCAGTCGACGATGTTCTTCCTCGATCCCTCCGGCAACGCGCTCGAATTTAAGTCGTTCACCGACGACGACCAGGTGTTCGCCAACTGATCAACGTCGGCGTGCATGCGGACCTCGGTCAGCCGGATACCCACCCGACCGCAGCGTTAAACTCTGCGTCCTGGAACGTGCGGACGTGACCGTGCAGCGTCCACTTCAACAAGTTGATGGCACCCGAGAGCGGTCCGTCATCGGTCACTACTGCTCCCCGATGAAAATGAATGTGTCGGATTCCATCGGTCAACTCTCCCCAGGCGCCTTCACCGAAGCCACTGAAGTCGGCACCCAGATGAAGGATCAGGCGAAGTTTCTCGTGCCGATCAGCGATCTCGCCGACTCGCGGCTCAACCTGAGAGACAAAATCATCGACGGTGAAGTCGCCGATCGCGCGCAGGCCGATGCATCCGTCCGGAAGCTGCTCGATTGGTTCAACCACGCCGACAGGTTATGACCATCATCGAACGTCGTGTCTGAAGGTAATCGAGAGTCGCGGCCCAGCCGCACGACGACGCTTGGGGACGCAGTGCTGCCATTCGTGCTGACAGGCGCCACCCATCACTAGCAAATCGCCGTGTCCCAGTCCCCAGGTGAGCGACGCCCCAACGCCCTTGCCGTATTCGAGTTCACGATTACGACGCATTCGAAAAGGCCGGCTCTCACCGACACTCAGAATCGCCACCACCGCATCGGTAACGCAAGTGCGGTGACGGTCGGCGTGCCACGCGACCGAGTCGTTCTGGTCGCGGTAGAGGTTAAAGCCGATTGAGTCGAAGTGCCGGTCGTAACGGTCGGCAAGCATCCATCGGATGTCAGCCAGAGCCGGCAGCGCCATCTCGTCCGACTCTGTTTCGCTCCACCACGACGTGAGCCGCGGCTCGTCGACCAAACGGTCGTACATGGGAATGCCGGTCCGCTGTCGGAAGTCAAGACGATCCATGAGGTCGTCGAACAACGAGTCACCGCCACTCAACCAGCCCGGTGCGTACTCGATCCACGACGAACCGGACAGTTCACTGCGCGATGCCGACAAGAACAACGAATCGAACGAAGGCTCATCCGAACCAAAAAGCGACGGTTGATAGAACATATGTTCGATTTTCGCGAACGTCGACTGCGGCGTCAAGCGCGCAACGGATCGCTGCCTAAGCCATGCGTTGCCTCAGCGCTGAAGACGCCGGTCGCCCGTGCCATGCTGGCAGCCATGTCAACACAGGGGCTTCTCGAAGGTACAACTGCGGTCATCGTGGGCGGCCACAGTGGATTCGGTAAAGCAATCAGCCGGCTGTTCACCAGCCAGGGTGCGACCGTCGTGATTGCCGCTCGGCGACGCGACGTGGTTGACGAAGTCGCCGACGAGATCGGAGGCATCGGCGTCACATGTGACATCACGTCCGACGACGATGTCATCGCTTTGGTCGAAACCACAGTCTCCACAACTGGACGGCTCGACGCATTCGTCAACTGTGCGGGGTATGAGCAGTCCACTCCGATCGCCGACCTTACGCCCGACCTGCTCGCACAGATGCATGCTGTCCAGATCCAGGGTGCGATCTATTGCATGCGTCATGCCGCCAACGCAATGCGCAATCTCGGAAACGGTGGCTCGTTTGTGTCGATCAGTTCGCTCACCGCACACAACCCGGCACGCGGCCTTGCCGCCTACGCGAGCGCCAAAGCCGGCTTGGAGTATGCGTCGAAAATCGCAGCCGTCGAGTACGGCGACTCGAATGTGCGCTTCAACACCGTTGCGGCATCGTTAATCGAAACACCAATGACCTCGAGGGTGTTCGGCGTCGAGCCCGCTATCCAGGCAGTTGTCGAGATGACCCCACTCGGGCGTGTCGGGTCGCCCGCCGACATCGCAAACGCCGCTTTGTACTTCTGCTCCGAGCTCGGCTCGTACGTCACCGGCCAGACCCTGTGCGTCGACGGCGGCGCCTCGCTGCTGGCGCTGCCGACCCCACAGATCTTCGCCGACGTCGGACGCCGCTGGGCTGAACAGCAGAACTGACTCACCGACAGTTACCGGCCTCGGGTGACACCAGGGGCTCGGGGGTGTGTGCCACCCTGGATCCCGGAGATGGACTCATGATGCGCCACACGACTCTGATCGGATCCACGATGCTGCTCATCGTCATCGGTGCGTCCTGCACCGATGTCTCCGACGCTGTCGAAGTGCCGGTTGCCAGCACGATCGGCGTCATGCCCGACCAGCCGGCCGACACCACCACACCCAGCACGGAACCACCGGGTACAACCCAGCTCCCCACGCCTACGCCTACGCCGACCACGACCGAAACCCCGCCGACCTCGGCGACACCGCTTGCGACCAACGCGCCTCCACCGCCGGTGCTGGAGACGACGGAGGGCCGGAACCCCGACTTCCTCCGACAGGGTGACGAGGGTTCACGGGTCGGGCTCATCCAGTTCAAGCTGATTGCCCTCGGCTATCTACCGGCCGGCGGCGACACCGCCGTGTTCGACGGCGCCACGAACAGTGCCGTTCTCGCCTTCCAGAGCGACTACGGCCTGATCGTGGACGGCATCATCGGTCCCGAGACCGAGCGAGCGATCTCGGCGGCCGCCGAGTCGATCAACCCTGAACAGCTCTGACCCCCTTCAGGGTGGGTTTCGTGCGCCCACTATGCACGAAGGGAAGGCCGGCCAAGTTCAGTTGCCCGTCGTGGCACATACGGCGCTTCCATCTCGGCGATGTCATCTCTGCTCAACTCGATCTCAAGTGAGGCAATTGCGTCCTCAAGCTGTGGAAGCTTTGTCACCCCGATGATCGGCGCCGTCACCGTCGGCTTCGCGCTCACCCAGGCAAGCGCAACCTGTGCCATCGGCCGACCGTGTCGCTCTGCCACAGCGCTCACCGCCTCGATGATCAACCTGTCGCTCTCGGCGGTGTACAGGAATGTATCGAGACCGTCGGTCTGGCCGCGGGTAGTCTCGTTCGACTTGTCGCCAACAGCCTTGCGCGTCCCGGCCAGGTGGCCGCGCGCCAACGGTGACCAGGGAATGACTCCGACGCCCTCGTAGTCACACAGCGGGTGCATCTCGCGTTCCTCCTCGCGGGCGAGCAGGTTGTAGTGATCCTGCATTGCGACCATCCGCGCCCAACCATTACGTTCGCTGAGTGACAGGAGCTTCGCGAACTCCCACGCGTACATAGAACTAGCGCCGAGGTAACGCACCTTGCCTTTCTGCACCAGCGAGTCAAGTGCGGCGAGCATCTCCTCTGGGGCTGTGTGGGGGTCGAGCCGATGGATCTGATAGAGGTCGATCGCGTCGATGCCGAGGCGACGAAGACTGGCCTCGCACGCCTGCTCGATGTGCTTGCGCGACAAGCCGCCCATATTCGGCCCCTGACCCGTAGGGAAGTGCACCTTGGTTGCGATGACCAACTCGTCGCGGTTGCCGTACTTGCTTAGGAGTTCGCCGGTCACCTCCTCGCTCGCACCATTCGAATACATGTTGGCGGTATCGAAGAAGTTGATCCCAGCCTCGATGGCACGCTTGTAGAACGGGTCGGCAGCGGCCGGCTCCAGCACCCACGGCCGCCACGCCGACGACCCGAAGCTCATGCATCCGAAACAGAGCTCCGAGACCTGGAGGCCGGTGTTACCGAGTCGCGTGTAGTCCATCAATGGAAAGTAGCTCGGTGACGGAGTTCCCGGTCGAGTTCGTCGCGATGGGACGCGTCAACGACTCCCAGCTGACCGGGCAGCACGAACGGCGACATCCGCTGCCATGCCGGCGCTTGCCAGGTCATCGTGGCCGTGCAGTCGACCAGACAGGAATCCGCCGGCAAAGGCGTCGCCGCAGCCGAGCGTGTTGACTAGATCGGTCGGCGCTGCAGGGATCCGGAACGTGGGCAGACCCCGCCTCGCAATCACAGCACCGTCAGCTCCACAGGTGACGACGACCGTCTCGGAGACATCGAGCAGCCGTTCGGCCGCCACAACCGGATCTTCGGCGTCGGCAAGCCAGCTAGCTTCGTCCGTATTTGGGAACAGAATCGAAGCGCCGTCGAACGCCGTTGCGACATCCTCGCGACGACAACGTGACGCCAACATCTGGGCGGACGACGGATCAACCGACCACGGGATCGATAGTGACTCGATCGTTGCTACGAGCTGCGCGAAGGTCTCCCTGCCTGCCGGCTGCAGATAGGTGTACGCAGTGAGGTGCACCCAGTCGACGTCGTCGAACCACGACGATGCAATGTCGTCGCTGGCGAGCACGGTGGCGGGATCGAGCGCCGACACCATCGACCGGTTGCCGTCGGCTTCGACGATTGCGGCGATCGCGCGCGTGGCGGCATCGTGTCGACGCGTCACATAAACCTCGACGCCATGACCAGCTAAATCATCAATCAGGAAGCTACCGAGCGGGTCGCTGCCGACCACACCTACAAAGCGGGCGGCAGATCCGGCCTCAGCGGCCCAGGCCGCAACGTTTGCAGCCGATCCTCCACCCGACATCACCACAGTCCCGGGCGTGTCCGAGCCAACGGAGATCCCACCCTCCACGCTGACGGTCACGTCAGCATTGAGATCACCGACGCACAGCAGACGACAGGGCATCGACTGTTAACGATCGACTTCGTCGCCCCACCCGAGTTCTTCGGTCTCGAGCAGGTCTCCAGGATCACCGACCACGTACCGATGAAGGAGCGCGCCGAGCACACCGCCAATGATCGGCGCCACCCAGAACAGCCAGAGCTGCCCGATTTGGTCGCCACCAGCGAAAATCGCCTGCGAAGTGGAGCGCGCCGGGTTAACGCTCGTGTTTGTGACTGGGATCGACACGAGGTGAATCAAGGTCAGTGCCAATCCGATCGCCAGACCGCCCATCGCTGGCGCTGCCTTCTTCGAGGTCGCTCCCATGATGACGACGAGGAACACCGCAGTGAGCACGACTTCGGCAAGGAAGGCTGCGGCAAGGCTGTAGCCGCCGGGCGAGAAGTCGCCGTATCCGTTTGAGGCGAAGACGCCCGGGCCCTCGCCGATCTCCCAGCCGTTCTGTCCGGAGGCGATCCCAAAGATTACGCCAGCCGCTATGAGACCCCCGGCGACTTGGCTCGCAATGTACGCGGGTGCCTTCGATGCTTCGAACCGGCCGCCGGCGACGAGGCCGAGTGTGACGGCAGGGTTGAAGTGGCCACCCGAGATATGGCCAAGGGCGTAGGCACCGGTCACGACGGTCAGACCGAACGCGAAACTGACCCCCAGAAATCCGATGCCAAGACTGGTGCCGTTCTCGCCGACACCGAAGTCGGCGGCAAGCACTGCAGCGCCACAGCCGCCGAGGACGAGCCAGAAAGTACCGAATAATTCGGCAGCGAGTACTTTGGCATTCATTCGATTTCCTCTAGTTCGATTGATTCAACACTACGAAATGTTAGCTGTCAGAAGGCGGCCGAACGAGGAGCATCAACCCATGTCGTCTCCGTCGGCGCCATAGGTTCATGACCGGCGCTAACTCTGCTCGGTCCCGGCGCCGCCAAATCACACAATGATTTGCCGGTGCGGAAACGGGAAAATCAATGAGGTCGACGTACTCGGCGTGCTCGGCGACCTAACGTCTTATATATGACCACGAATGCAGAGCTGCTAGCTCAGTACCGGCGGGTACTGCCGTCGTTCCTCTCGCCGTATTACGCAGAGCCGATCTCGATCGAGCGTGGCGAGGGAAGTTGGGTGTGGGACGTCGAGGGTGCGAAGTACCTCGACTTCTTCGGAGGGGTCCTCACGACGATGATTGGACACAACAACCCAGGCGTCACCGCAGCGATCCAAAAGCAAGCGGCAAAAACCTTGCATACCTCGTCGCTGTACCTCTCGCCGCCGATGCTCGACCTCGCCGAGCAGATTGCAGAAAGGTCGGGCATTCCCGACGCTCGGGTCTGCTTCACCACGTCAGGGTCCGAAGCGAACGACACTGCGATTCTGCTGGCCACCAGCTTTCGCAAGTCGAACCAGGTGCTCGCGATGCGTAACAGCTACCACGGCCGGTCGTTCACTACTCAGGCGATCACCTCGCATGCGTCGTGGTCGTCGACGTCGCTCTCCGGACTCCAGGTCAACTTTGTGCAGGGTGGATACCGACTGCGATCACCGTTCGCCACGCTCGACGACGACGCCTATACGACTGCCTGCGTGGGCGACCTCGTGCAGCTACTCGACATGACCTCGGCGGGTGACGTGGCATGCCTGATCGCCGAGCCGATCCAGGGGGTCGGCGGCTTCACGGTGCCGCCCGACGGGTTCTTTGGTTCGTTGAAGAAGGAACTCGACAATCGCGGAATCCTGTTCATTGCCGACGAGGTCCAGACCGGATGGGGGCGCACCGGCGAACACTTCTGGGGCTACGAGGCCCACGGCATCGTCCCTGACATGATGACCTTCGCCAAGGGTGTCGGCAACGGGATCACGTTGGCCGGTTGCGTCGCCCGAGCAGAAATCATGGACACGATCGAGGTTCTCAGCTTCTCGACCTTCGGTGGCAACCCGCTTTCGGCAGCGGCTGGCTCCGCCACCCTTGACTACGTTCTCGAAAACGACCTTCAAGCGAACGCGAAGACAATGGGTCACCGCTTCGCCGAAATAATGCAGCCGATCGTCGACGACACTCCGTGGATCGCCGAATTGCGTGGTCGCGGGTTGATGTGGGCATTCGAGATCTGCCAGCCGGACAGCATCGAGCCGGACACGGCCAAGACCGTCGCATTTCTTGAGGGCTGCAAGCGCCACGGCCTCCTTGTCGGCAAGGGCGGCCTGTACGGCAATGTGATTCGGCTGACACCAATGCTCGACGTGACGAGTGAAGAACTCGACGCCGGGATCGACGCGATCCGCTCGACCATCGCCGACCTGGCGTGATCATCCCCGTCGACGACGCGCATGACGCGCGTCTCGACGACTACGCCCTACTGAAAAATCAGGCAGCACGACGTGAACGCGAAGGTGACGAGTACTTCATCGCCGAGGGCTACGTCTCGATCGACCGGGTCATCGACTCCGGACACAGGCTCCGCTCCATCGTCGTCACCCCGTCGCGTGTCGAGCGACTGCTCGACGGACGACCCGAGATCGAAAAACGCGACATCCCCGTCTTCGTGGTGGACCGAGCTTTGCTCGCCGACACTGTCGGGTTCGATCTGCACCGCGGCGTGGTCGCTTCAGCGGACCGGCGCCCGGTGCCGACAGTCGCCGACATCGCGAGCTCGGATGCGCGTCGGGTTGCCGTTCTAGTCGGCCTCAACGATGCCGAGAACGTCGGCGTTATTGCTCGCGCTGCCCGCGCACTGCAACTTGACGCGATCATCCTTGACCCAACGTGCACCGATGCCTACTCGCGCCGCACCGTAAGGGTCAGCATGGGTGAGGTGCTGCACCTCCCTGTGAGCCGAGCAACGAACTGGCCCGACGACCTCCACGTCCTGCATAGCGCAGGCTTCGAAACCTGGGCAATGACGCCCGCCGAGGATGCGTACAACCTTTGGGCGCTGACTTCGCGCGGACTCCCGGAGCGACTCGCTGTCGTACTTGGCGCTGAGGGACCAGGGCTCGACGCGCTCACGATGATCGCGGCCACACATCGTGTTCAGATCCCGATTCATCCGGACGTCGACTCACTGAACGTCGGACACGCAGCTGCCATCACGTTCGCAGCAGTATGCCGGAGCAACGCAACGTGAGTGACGATGCCCTGGACGCATTCAGCGCAGCGCCCGTCGACACCCCGTCGCGCGACGAGAAGATTGAACCGACGAAGGCACAGATTGACGACACGCCAACCGAATCCGCCCCGTCCTATGGCATTCTGACGAAGCGTAAGCCACTCTGGTGGCACCGCCATCTGGAATCCGAGGAGCGACACCGCATCCTTGCCGAGCTCGGCATCAAACGACAGCCAGGCTGGGGCTTTCGGTTCTCGACGATGCTCGCCCTCTCGGTCATCGTCGCCGTGATGGGCATGTCAGCCGACTCTGCTGCCGTGGTAATCGGCGCGATGCTGCTCGCACCGTTGATGCAGCCGGTACTGGCAGCAGCTGCCTGTATCGCTATGGCGCTGTTCCGAAAGTCCCTCACAGCTGCAGGTCACATCCTCTTCGCGTCGATCGGAGCGATCGCACTGGCCTATGTGCTGTCGGCGCTGTTCGTCAACGGTGACCTCCCGAGCGAGGTCACGAGCAGGACTGCGCCTGATATCCGCGACCTCGTCGTTGCGCTTGCTGCCGGCACGGCGGGCGCCTACGCAACGGTGCGCACCGACGTGTCCTCGTCGCTTCCTGGCGTTGCGGTGGCCGTGGCACTCGTGCCACCGATCGCGGCAGTCGGCATCACCCTCGAAACTGGCAACGAGACCCTCGCCCGCGGTGCGCTGCTGCTGTACGCGACCAACCTCGCCGCCATCGTCTTCGCAGCGCTGATCGTTTTCGTGGCAACAGGCTTTGTGCCACCGCGGCGCCTTGCGACGACATTTCCGCGGACGGCTGCCGTTTCGGCAATCGTCGCGCTGACGGTGATCGCAATTGCCGTCCCGCTTTACCGAGCGTCGGTGTCGGCTGCCCAGGACACGGACCGGGAGTTGGAGGCGAAGGCAATTGTCGACAACTGGCTCGGTCAGATCAAGCCCGCCAATACCCCGACCGTCGCATTCAACAATCAACGCATCCTCGTGCGTGTTCGGAGCTTCGAGGACCCGGTCGACGACCAGCCGTTGACCGAAGCTCTTCAACTGCAGTTCGGTGACGACCGAATCGTGTCATTGGAGTGGGAGAAGCTGGCACGGTTCGAGACCACGACCACGATCGCACCGACCACGACAGTTTTGACTGGTGCCGAACGGTTAGCCGATGACGTTGAGAAAATCATCGACGAGTGGTTGCAGGACGGCGATTTCGACGGTGTCCGCCGAGTCGACGCATTGATCATCGGTGATGGTGTCGTCCGCATCGACGCCAGCGGCGCCGGGAACTCACCACCAATCGAAGATCTCACGACGCGACTCGATGCTGCACTCGACGAGACGCTTGAGGTCCAGCTGACTTGGGTCGAGCGACGCAATGTCACTTCCGACGCTGGCCCGACGGCCGACGAACTGCTCGAGGAGCAGATCGTGGTCATCTCCGAGGAGTGGGCACGCGCCACCGACGTCACCGTGCTCGACGTCGCCTACGACGGGCTCGACGCAGTAATCCAGCTCGCCGCCGAGACGCAACCAGACGCAACCGACTTCGTCAATGACGTCGAAGCGCTGTTACCCGACGAGGCAGGCGTGCGGGTTCTGTTCATCCGTCGGCTCGACATCACCACCACGACCACCACTACTACGACCACCACCTCCCCAACATCAGCGACGGGCACGCTGCCTTGATCGAACTCAGCGATCACCCGACTACGTCCGACCCCGCCGCATTTGCCGGGGCCGACCATCCGTTGCGTCAACTGACGCGAGCACAGGCGTTCGGCGAACCCTGGACCGAGCACGATGCTCTCCGGGTACAGAAGATTTTCGACGAGCGAGCAGCCGCATGGAGCGAAGATCACGTTGACCCGATCAAGGCAGCCCCGGTCGACGATGCGCTCGACCGGGGCCGCGTGCCGCTGGACGGCGCCTGGCTCGAAGTGGGCTCGGGGACGGGCGCTGGCGCTCGCGTTCTGGCACCCCGCGTCACCCGACTCGTCTGCACCGACCTTTCCGAGCAGATGCTGCTCCATGCGCCCGACCTTGCGCCGCGCGTGAGAGCGGACGCAAGCGCGTTGCCGTTCGCCGACTATCACTTCAACGCAATTTTGGTGATCAACATGCTGCTGTTCCCCAGCGAGATCGATCGGCTCCTTCGAAGCGATGGTGTCTTAGTCTGGGTGAACACACTCGGTGACCAGACGCCGATCCACTTGCCGCCGGCCGACGTGCTCGGGGCGCTGCCGGGCCAGTGGTCGGGCATCACCGCCCGAGCCGGAACCGGTTTCTGGTTGACTGCCCGCCGCCGCTTCTGACCACAGCACCTGGTGACGACTGCACGTAATCAGATCGCGGCGAGCAACGTCATCGACCGATCCCACAACGCTGCGGCTCGGTCGGGGTCGACCGCATAAGCAAGTACGCCGCCGCTTCCCGCATCGTCTATGTCGACCACCGGCGCCTCATGACAATCTTCGCAGTAGACCCCGCCACGGTCGGCAAAGATGGAGGTGGTGGCAGCCCAAACAGTCGTGGCGGCACCCTGGGGGATCGACTTCCAATCGAAACCTGTCGGGTTGCTCTGGGCGATCCGCTCCTGAATCTCGGCGAGCAAATCCGGAGTCATGTGGCGACCGAGGTCGGTGTGGATGCCGCCTGGATGCACAGCGAGCGCACGAACGCCGAGCGGCCCGAGCCGCCGCTCGAGTTCGACTGAGAACAAAACGTTCGCCGTTTTTGATGCGCCGTAGCCACTCCACGGGTCGTACGGCCGCCGCTCGAAGTCGAGGTCGTCAAGGTCGACATCACTGAAGCGATGGCCGGCCGACGACAAGTTCACGATCCGGCCGCCGCCGTCCTGTGTGAGCAGGTCCATCAGCGGAATGGTCCAGGCCATGTGTCCGAGGTGATTCGTTCCGATCTGGGTTTCGAAGCCGTTTATGGTGCGCCCGAACGGGGTACACATCACGCCGGCATTGTTGATCAGTAGGTCGAGGCGATCGACCGAGCTCAACACCTCGAACGCAGCTCGCCGACAGCTCGTAACATCGGCCAGATCTAACATGACCGTACTCAGCGCTGCATCGGGGTGTCTGGCGCGAATCGTCTGGACCGCAGCATTGAGCTTGTCCTCGCTGCGCGCCGCGAGGACGACGCTAGCGCCGCGGGCAGCGAGAGAGCGGGCCGTCTCCAATCCGAGGCCACCGGATGCGCCGGTCACCGCGGCCACGCGACCATTGAGGTCAATGTCGATGAGCACCTCATCGGTCGTCGAGGCTGCGTCGAAGAAGCTCGGGTTCGGGTCGGTCATGACCGCACGGTAGACGGTTGGCGCGGTTCAGCTCTCCGCCAGTTCGGTGGGGCCGCGAGACTACTGCGATGACGGCAACGGAGAACGAACGTGTCACCCCAGTCTCGATCGGTACGGCCCGAAGCAGCGGGCCGTCGGTGCAGGACTTCCTCGCCGTCGACTCTCGGTCGGTACCTGAGTCGCTGCTTGATCACAGCTCGGCGTCCCAGGGCGCGACCGACATCCCTAAATCGCGTTACGTCGACGCGGGATTCGCAGAGCTGGAGAACGAGTATCTGTGGGCTAATACGTGGCAGATGGCCTGTATGGAGGTTGACCTGCAGAATCCTGGCGACCACGTCGTCTATGACGTTGCCAACCAATCGCTGATCGTGACCCGCACGAAGGACGGCGCGATCAAGGCTTTTCACAATTCGTGTTTGCACCGAGGTACGAGGTTACGCAGCGACGACGGCCGGGTGGCGTCGTTCCGCTGTCCGTTCCACGGCTGGAAGTGGGACCTTGATGGCAAGCTAATCGAACTGCCTGCCGAGTGGGACTTTCCCCAGGTCTGGCAACAACCCGATTCGTGTCTTCCCGAGGCGACGGTGGCCACCTGGCAGGGCTTCGTGTTCATCAACATGGCAGACGACCCACAGCCATTCGCCACCTATGCCGACAAACTGATCGATCACTTCGACCGCGACTTCGACATGGCCGGGCGCCACCGCGCATTCTGGGCGACGAAGGAGGTTCCGGCGAATTGGAAGGTGTGTATGGAGGCGTTCGGCGAGGGCTACCACGTCATCGCCACCCACCCACAAATTCTTGAGTTCACAGCCGACGAAAACAGCGAGTACTCGATCTGGCCCGACTCGCCGCACGTCACCCGGTTTATCAACGGCTTCGGTGCCCAGAGCCCACATCTTGCGGAGCTCTCACCGCAGCAGGTCGTTGACGCCTACATGGCGTTCTCTGTCGGCTCGGCGAAAGGCGAAATCCCCGAGGGGATGCGGGTCGATGTTCCGGCCGATGCCAACCCACGCGCCGTCGTTGCCGATCTCTTCCGCCAGGCAATGCATGCCCGCTTCGACGCCGATCTGTCCGATTGCGCCGATACCGAGTTGCTCGATGCCATTCTCTATCACGTGTTCCCGGCGTTCGCCCCGTGGGCCGGCGTCGGTCAGTCGCTCGTATACCGCTGGCGCCCCGGGTCGACGCCAGACACCTGCTTTATGGATGTAATCCGGCTGGCACCAAACCCCGATTCTGGCGAGATCCCCGACCCCGCTTCGCATCAGGTGCTCACACTGGACCAGTCGTGGCACGAAGCCGAAGCGATGGGTCAGTTAGCCGATGTGTTCCAACAGGACATGGACAACCTGCCAAAGGTCCAGGCCGGACTCAAATCGACAGGCAAACGTGGCGTCAGTTTCGGGCTCTACCAGGAGACGCGAATGCGAATGCACCATCGCATGATCGACGCCTACATTGACGCCGGCCTTGAAGCTGACGACCGGGACGCCGCCGAACTTGATCGCTGGCGCGTCCCAGCTGATTGACAGTTCTAAGACCTGGCGTTGGGCCAGGTAAGCCCATGGCCGCTGCTCACTGGCGACTTATCTCAATGTTCGGCTTTGCGCCTCCGTCAATCACCAACGCGTCGCGCTGCCACCGCATTGCTAGACCGATCGAAAATCTAAGTCCAAATAACCAGCGGGGGAACGGCGCAAAAAATAAACGCCCCCAGACTACTCCGGGGGCGTTCGTCACGAGCGTGCGAGACACTCAGGCGTCGGCTTGTACCGTCTCTTCCTCACGTGGTTCGGGTGCTTCGCCCAATCCCATTTGGTGGAAAATCTCTGCCTTGCGGTACTCAAAGTCCTCCGCTTCGACTTCGCCCGCTGCGAACTTCTCGTTGAGGATGCGGAATTCCTCGAGCAGCGCGTCCTCGTCAGGACCGTCGTCTGACTCTTCGGCCTTGGCCGCACTGCGTCCGTGACGAATTGCCTGCTTCTCGGCCTTCCGTTCTTTTTTGCGAAGTTCGCGCTGCCTCTTCTGGTAACTCTGCGGGCTTGATGCCATGCAGAACCGCCTCCTTCTCAGATTTCCTTGACGTCGACTGCTTCTGGTCCCTTGCGCCCTGGGGCAACTTCAAACTCGACCTTGGCGTCATCGCTTAACGACCGACGACCCGAGCCAACAATGTTGGAGTAGTGAACGAAAACGTCATTGTCGCCCTCGTCCGGGGTGATGAATCCGAAGCCCTTCTCGTCATTGAAGAACTTCACGGTGCCAGTGGCCATTTCAACTCCTTGAGTCCACTGAGTCGATAGGAATGACTCACTTGTGCATTCCGAGTGTACTTGTGAGACGGTCGATTCGACTCGCGGGGCTCCCAAGACTCCCCAGGAAGCCACCACCAGCGATCAGGCCACCGCCCAACCGGGGCGAACAATACGAAATGGGCGATGGCCGGTCACGGTAAGTCGGGTGAGGATGACAGCTGACATCACCGTGCCCAAGATACCGCCCGCCAGCAGGGCCGGATCGAGCACGACTGCGCCGTAGGCCAACCAAATGACCGCCTCAATCCACGCCATGATCCAGGTGCTCGGGGCCAGACCCTCCAGTTCCCGGCTGCGGCAGGCAGCAACGACGGCCGGAACGAGTTGCATGCCGTAGCAGAGGCCGATCGCCAGCCCGGCAAGGCGCCATCCTCCCACTAACAGAACCGGGAGCGGCACGATTCCGAGCACGAACAGGCCAGCTGCGACGCCTGGAATCGTGGTGCGTCCGGCTGCACGCACGTACGCAACGATGGTCACGCCGTAGAGCACCGCGGCGACGGCCGAGACCGGAACGAGGCCCCACAATCCCTCGGCAAGGCCATACGCCATCCACCACAGGTTCATCGAGAGGCTCACACCGGCCCACACGCCGGATACGCCGTCAGAATTGCGCTGTCGGACAAGACGAGCGGCCTGTGGATAGGCCATCCCTGCGCCCATGATGTTGGCAATGACAAGCATGGCGGTGACGAGTACGGCGGTCATGGCGACCCTCCTTCGGTGCGGTTAAGTTCTGAATCGCTGTGAGTGATGACTGTTTTAGGTTTCACTCCTTACACGATGTGAGGTTCTAACTGTGTTTCACTCGTTACACAACTCTGGGCGGCACTACGCTGACGGCCATGTACGTCGCATCAGTCACAGAGTCAGAGCACCGCATCACGCTCGAGGCGATGGTCGACCTCCACAACGCACTCGCCGATACACCCACCGCAAATCCCCGCAGCATCCTCGCCGAAGCTGGTTTCAGCCGGGCCCCTGACGCATCGGCTGCGTCGCTGCACCGCCTTACCGGCCGCATCGAGAACATCGAAGCCTTCCTGGCACAGCTCCCGGATCTCGAAACCGACATGGCGTCAGCGCGGGTCACCGAGGAACTCACCGAGCTGCCGATTACGCCGTCGATCGTCGATCACGGCGGTGTCGGGCCGCACATCCACTGGACTCCGCCGACGGCCCGATTCGACGACCAGGTGATGGCCGACTTAATGATGGCTTTAGCTCACGAAGTGTGCGATAACGGCACGATTCGGTTCGGGATCTGTGCGGCGGCCGATTGCTCGCGACTCTTCTACGACGCAACACGTAACCGGTCAAAACGATTCTGCTCTGACCCGCGCTGCGCCAGTCGGACCCATACCGCCGATCACCGGAGACGTCAGTCCGACATGACGTTGTGACCCGACTGACTACCGTGCGCCCTCATAAGGGTTGTGGCCGCAGTGCAATTTGTCATCCGTGTACATCGTCTGCTCAAGCCCGGTTCCGGACTTGTGTACTTCGGTCCGAACACGCAGAGCAGCCTCAGCGTGGTGTGCCTGGGAGGTCTCAGGGCTGAGTCCTTATGTCTCGATGACGAGACGACTCACGATCACGAGCCTGATCGCAACAACGGTCCGACGATGCGCGACACTCGCACCATGTCGCCGCTTCCCGAGGTCCCCCAGTTCGGTGCTCTGCTGCGCAAACACATTCAATCGGTCCCCCCTGACGCACTGCCTGCGTTTCTAGCCGGGCTCGAACGATCTGCAGCAGAGCGCTACCGCGGCTGGGCCAACGAAATACCTGCGCACGCCGACGACTTGCTGGGCTGCGCGACGAGCGAGGATCGGATCGCTGAAATCGTGACCGGGCTGTTCCCGATCAGCAGCGAGCTACAAGCACAAGTCGACAAGGCGCTACCTGCGGCGGTTGCGCTGTACTACGACGTTTTCGCTCCGTACACGCCGACCGAGCAGCTCTACCTCCAGTCGGAGGCGGAGATTCAGGGCTCACAGGCCTGGGTCCGGATGTCGGAACAGATCACCGACGAGGCGACGCTGGCATCATTACGTGAATGCACCGCACTCGAACTCCGGAGTTCGGTTGCGGCCAAAGCCGTGCTCGACGCCCTCGGGTCAACCACCATCTGATAGGTCCGATCGGTCGCCGCGCTATCAGCTTCCCAACTCAATCGAGCGTAATCACCACTGCGACATCTGATCCCGATCCGCGACCGATGAAACTCATCGCCTTCCCCAACAGTTTTATCGCGCCGTACTGCGCGCCGTACTTCTTCTTGACCATTGATGCGTAGTAGTCGGAGTCAACACCGGTCTTAACCACGGCCATGCCGGTGACCGGCTCGGTGGCGTCCTTCACCGTGCCACGCGAATCAGATGGCTGGATGATGACGCGAGAATCGTTGTTGATTCGGGTCACCTTGTAACTCGACGATGACGTCGTGAACCCGACCTGGCCATCGCCGAAGTCGGCGATCCACACAGGGAGGGTTTTGGTGCTCCCATCCTTCTTGTAGGTCGTCAGTGCCACATACTTCTCATCGGCGATCGTTGCCATGACGGCGAAGTTAGATGATGGACCAGCGGATGCCCCAGAGTCGACAGTGGGAACGAAGAGCAACTTCCTACGCGGCCGACCGATCCCCGGACGGCAACCTACTCGACGACCAGCGAAGCATGACGCAGCCCTCGACCGGGGGATTCACTGCGTGCTGCAACTGATAACGACACCCGAACATGCTGCGGCCGGGCAGCTAAGGCGTGCCCGACCGCAGTTGCGTAGTCGTGATGTATTGAGCGGCGCCCCGACGCCACCCGGATCAGTCGAGGCGCTCGATGATGGTGGCATTCGCCATACCGCCGCCTTCACACATCACCTGGAGGCCGTACTTACCGCCCGTGCGCTCGAGTTCGTTGAGTAGCGTCGCCATTAGTTTGGTGCCCGATGCACCGAGCGGGTGGCCGAGAGCGATGGCGCCACCGTTCACGTTGACCTTGCTCATGTCGGCTCCAGTCTCCTTCTGCCATGCGAGCACGACAGATGCGAATGCCTCATTGACCTCAAACAAGTCGATGTCATCGATCGACAGGCCCGTCTTCTCGAGGATCTTCTTCGTCGCCGGAATCGGGCCCTTAAGCATGGTGACCGGGTCGGTGCCGGCGAGGGCAAAGCTGTGGAACTTGGCTCGGGGTTTCATGCCAAGCTCGGCCGCCTTCTCTGCGCTCATGATCAACACAGCGGACGCGCCGTCGGAGATCTGCGACGAGTTGCCTGCGGTGATCTTGCCGTCCTCCTTAAAGGCAGGCTTCAACTTGGCGAGTGAATCGGCGGTAGAGCCGTCGCGAATACCTTCGTCGGTCGTGACCGTGACGGTCTGGCCGTCGATCTCGACGTCGATCGGAACAATCTCATGCTCGAAACGGCCTTCGTCGCGAGCGACGGCGGCGCGCTGCTGGCTCTCGGCACCGAACGCGTCAAGGTCCTCGCGGGTGATTCCGTACTCATCGGCGATCATGTCGGCACCGATGCCTTGCGGCGGGAGGCCGGTCTCGGCGTAGCGGTCGAGTTGCTCCTGGGGGAATGGAAAGCCCATACCCTGGACGATCGAGGCGCCCATCGGCGTGCGAGTCATGACCTCGACGCCTGCGGCGACAACGACGTCATACGCGCCGGCAATGACACCCTGTGCGGCGAAGTGCATGGACTGCTGGCTCGAACCGCACTGGCGGTCCACCGTTGTCGAAGGGACCTCTTCGGGCCAGCCAGCGGCGAGCACGGCGTTGCGACCGATGTTGAGCGACTGCTCGCCGACCTGCATGACGCAGCCCATAATGACGTCATCGACCATCGCCGGGTCGAGGCCGTTGCGCTCCTCGAGCGCTTTGAGAACCTGAGCCGCCATATTGACGGGGTGCTCGTCTCTGAACTGTCCGTTGCGCTTGCCGCCTGGGGTCCGGACTGCGTCGACGATTACTGCTTCGGTCATTGATGGTCTCCTGTGTTGGTGGATTGATTCGACTTGAAACGAGTGTTGGACACACGCATCAGGTTTCGTGGATGGCTGATTGCAGATTCTGCTGAAGTCGGCTGAGCACCCAACTGAGCGCCTGGCGTTCTTCGCGGCCGATGCCGCGACGGAGCTCGGCGCGGAGCACTTCGTCGACCTCGCTAATGCGCCTGGCAGTGGTGCGGCCGGCATCGGTGATATCAACGCGCCATACCCGCCGGTCGGCAGGGTCGGGATGACGCCCGACGAGGTCGCGTTGCTCGAGACGATCGATCACGGTGCCGATCGCTGCCCGCCCAATGCCGAGATGATCGGCGAGCTGGGTCTGCGTGGTAGCACCAAACTCGGCGACGTACCCGATGAGACTGGCCTGGGTGAGGTTGAGGTCAAGTGGGACGAGTCGGGCGTCGAACGCCTCACGGACAAGGCGTGCCGTGGACATCAGCGTCGATTCGACGCGCCGCCACGGCGGGGCGTCGAGTTCGTTATTGGTCAGACTGCTCATTGGTGTGATACCCGACTTGGCGCACATTCAGAACAGATGCTGTGGCGCAAGTGGAAACTTATTGTATGGCGACATACTGTATGTTCCAAGTCGATCAACCGCACCGAGCAGTAAATGATCACCCGTCTAATGGAGGACTCCACGATGAGCGACACGATGACCGCAACACTCAGCCCTGAAGCAGCCGCTGAGTTCCGCCAAAAATGCGTCGACTTCATGGACACTTACGCCGTAAAAACGGGAAATGCAATCCCCTCGCTTGACGACCAAAAGGCATTTCTTGCTGCCGCTGCCGGCGCCGGCCTCGCCGGCGTTCCCTTTCCTGAGCAATACGGCGGCGGCGGCTACAGCTTGGCCCACGAAAAAATCTGGCGTGAGGTAAAAGGCAACTACCGAATGATGGACAGTGAGTTCATCATTAGTCACGGGATGTGCCTGCCGATGCTCAACGAGTACGGCACTCCCGAGCAGAAGGCCGCCTACATGGCCGACAACATCTCCGGCAAGACCATGTGGTGTCAGATGTTCTCCGAGCCCGGTGCCGGCTCCGACGTCGCCAGCCTGCAGTCGAAGTGCGAACTCGACGGCGACGAGTGGATCCTCAACGGGCAGAAGGTCTGGACCACCCTCGCCCACAAGTCCGACTACGGCGTCGTCGTCGCCCGCACCGACCCCGAGCAGGTCAAGCATGCGGGCATCTCGATGTTCATCCTCGACATGAAGGCCCCCGGCGTCGAAATTCGTCCGATCCACCAGATCGACGGCGGCAGCCACTTCAACGAAGTCTTCTTCACCGACGTCCGCATCCCGAAGGACCACTTGCTCGGCGAGTACAACGCCGGCTGGAAGCTCGCTACTGCGATGCTGATGTACGAGCGAGTCGCCATCGGCTCCGCGGGCGCCGGCAAAATCAACCAGCCGACGTACAAGCTGCTCAAGAGCGCTGCTGAGGAGACCGGCCGGATCAACGACCCCGTCGTGCGCGACCAACTGATGCAGATCTATTCGATGGAGACGACCAAGGCCATGGTCGCGATGCGTAACCGCGCCGAACAGAAGGCCGGCAAGACTCCCGGCCCCGGCGGCTCGCTCGGCAAGCTCTTCGGCTCCAACATCGCATGGAAGATGCGCGAGATCGCACTCGAGATGGCCGGTCCGTCGTCGATCGCCTGGGACCCCTCCAACGCGAGTGGTGCCGAGCGCCAACGCATCGTGCTCAACTCGTTCCAGTCGTCGATCGCCGGCGGCACCGACGAGATCCAGCGCAACATCATCGGTGACCGAGTGCTCGGCCTCCCGCGTGAACCCTCGGTCGACAAGGGTGTCCCATTCAAGGACCTCAAGGTCGGTACCCAGACCGGCTGATCGCCTGCCTCGGCCCACCGCAGGCCACGGGCCGCAGACCGACGAAGGATCAACCGATGACCGACAACTCACCGACAGATGGCGCAGACCCACTTCGTGATGCGTGGGACGCGTTCGCCGACAGCTTGAAGGTGCTGGGTCGCGAGGCGTTGGATTCGGCACCCAACGACGCCGAACGCATCGATGGACTCCGGTTCATCCTGCGCCAGCTCGCCTATCGCGAAGAGCAGTTCCTCGAATTCCCGAGCGGACACAAGCCCGAATTCTTCTTCGCCGAGTCGCCGACCCGCAAGGTCTTCGCTGACTGTCCCGACACGATCTACCGGCAGTTCAGTGTCACCCCGGGAGGCGTGTATCGCATCACCGGAACGCGAGGCGCATCGCCGTACATCTCGTTCACCGCCTATCGCGCCGGTGCGGTCGATCGGGTGGTCTCCGACCTCCACGATGGAGAGATCACGGTCGAGGCCGACGGCACCTTCCAGCTCATCGTCGGCGGATCCGCGCAGCCGACCAACTGGCTCGACCTCGGTTCCGACGCGGCCTTCGTGATCATTCGCGAGTACACCCACGACCGCGTCAACGGCGTGAAGGCGACATTCGAAGTCGAGCAGCTTGAGCCCGATCTGACCGATCGCCCCGAACTCGACGTGGAACGCGTCACGGGTGTCCTCGGGCTCCTCGGGCTGGGCCTCAGCTGGGTCAACGCGGCGACGGTCAAGCTCTCCGAGGAGTTGCGACGTCGGCCGAACGTGATGAACGAAGCGGGGGCCGAGCTCGTCTCGGAGATGGCCGGCACGCCGCACAACCACTACCAACTCTGCTACGTGCAGCTCGAACCTGGCACCGCCCTCGAACTCGAGCTCGATCCCCCGGCATGCCGGTACTGGAGTGTCCACCTCAACAACTGGTGGTTGGAGTCGCCGGAGTTCCGCGACGGCCAGTCGGTCTGTGTCAACGATTCCCAGGCCACGCGCCAACCCGATGGCACCGTGAAGATCCTCGTCGGTCCCGATGACCCCGGCACAGGGAACTGGCTCGACACGAAGGGCCGCCGGGAAACGATTCTGCTCGCCCGCTACCTGCTCCCGGAAAATGAGCTTCCGCCGATCGTCACGCGGATCATCCAGATCTAGCGATCTGACAACGGCGGGTCCCACTCGTTTCACTCTCGTGCGCTTTCGTACCCTCGCGGGCACACCGCGACGAGACCGAATGACGGGGATCACATGACCGACACCGCAACCACCAGCGCGCTCACCGACGATGAGGCCGCCGTATTCCGGCAGCGCTGCATCGACTTCATGGAGTCGCGGCCCGAGCAACGCGGAGCACCGACACCCGAGCAGTCGCGACAGTTCCACGCCGACGCTGCAGCAGCCGGCCTCGGCGCGGGTGTGCCGTACCCGGCCGAGTACGGCGGCGCCGGGTTGACCCTCGCCCACGACAAGATCTGGCGCGAAGTGAAGGACAGTTTCCCGGTGATGGAGGCCGACTTCGTCATCAGCCACGGCATGTGCCTGCCGATGGTGAACGACCATGGCACGCACGAGCAGAAGTTGCGCTTCCTCCCCGACCTGATCTCAGGCACGACGCTGTGGTGTCAGATGTTCTCCGAGCCGGGCGCCGGCTCCGACGTCGCCAGCCTACAGACGAAGGCCGAACTCGACGGCGACCAGTGGGTGATCAACGGGCAGAAGGTCTGGACCACCCTCGCCCACGTCTCGGACTACGGGCTCGCGGTCGCACGGAACGATCCCGATCAGGTCAAACACGCCGGATTGTCGATGTTCATCCTCGACATGAAGGCCCCGGGGGTCGAGATTCGCCCGATCCACCAGATCGACGGCGGCTCGCACTTCAACGAGGTGTTCTTCACCGATCTGCACGTCCCCAAGGACTGGTTGCTCGGCGAGCTCAACACCGGGTGGAAGCTGGCGACGGCAATGCTGATGTACGAGCGCGTCGCGATCGGAGCCGGCGGAGGCGGGGGCGTCAACACCCCCATGTTCGACCTCCTCTGCAAGTACGCCACCTCATCGGGTGCGCTCGACAATCCAGTCGTGCGCGACGAGCTGATGCAGGTGTATTCCATGGAGACCACCAAGTCGCTGATCGCGATGCGGACCCGTGCGGAGATGAAAGCCGGCAAGACCCCGGGGCCCGGTGGGTCACTCGGCAAGCTCTACGGCTCGGTGATCTCGTGGAAGATGCGCGACATCGCGCTGGGGATCGCCGGGGTCGGCTCGATCGCGTGGGACGACGACAATCCCTACGGCGGCAGTGAACAGAGCCTCACCCTGCGCAGCTTCGCAGCGGGGATCGCCGGTGGAACCGACGAGATCCAACGAAACATCATCGGCGACCGCGTGCTCGGGCTCCCGCGTGAACCCGCCGTCGACCGCGGCGTGCCGTTCCGCGACCTGAAGGTCGGGACGCAGGCATGACCGACACCGCCGCGACCTGACCGATCAGCCCGAGCTCGAATCGCACCCCGCCGCCGCCCACGGTCTACGGTGACCTACGTCACCATCTGGGGGGATGTTCATGGCAACAACAGCGGCGGGCGACCATCGGTTGTCGACGCGTCAAATGGCCGAGTTCGTGGCCAACGGGTTCCTGCGTTTCGACGCGATCGTCCCCGCCGACATCAACGAACGCGCGATCGACGAGATCGGTCAGTTGAATGCCGAGCGGCTGCTCCCGGACGGGATGAAGCCACCGCACTCACGAACGCCGCTCGACGACTGCTACCCACTGCCGTCGGTGGTCGGCGAGTACCTCCGGCTTCCGCAAATACGCGGGATCATCCACTCACTGGTCGGCGCCGACCCGGTCTTCGACCACGACTGGGTGCACCACATCCCCGGTGGCGGGAGCTACGTGCAACCACTCCATGTCGATGCGGCGACCGATTCGACCGACCCCACGTTCGATGTCCAGCTGTTCTGGTATCCGAGCGCGGTCGCTCGCGGTGAGGGTGGCACCCGTTTCGTTCCCGGCAGCCATCTCACCCGCGTCCGATCGTCCGGGCTGCATCGGTACCAACACATCGTCGGCGAGCAACAGGTGGCGTGCGATGCCGGCAGTGTCTTCGTCTTCCACCACGGCCTCTGGCACGCCGGCCAGCCGAATCCCGGCGACAACGACCGGTGGCTTTACAAGATCCGCCTCAACCCGACCGAGCCTCAGGTCCGCCTCTGGGACACGACGGACTTCACCGACGTGCAGAGCCCGCCGACTGATCACATCTTCGCCCGCATGCAGCCGGGCAGCGTCGCCGAGATCTTCCGCACGTGGCATCCGTGGATGGGCATCACCGATTACCGCAACGACCAGATACAACGCGCGCTCCTCTGGCGTTACCTCACCGGTGACGACGACTTCGACGTCGACTACTACCTCACCCGTCTCGAAGGTCGCGCCGACCTGGTCGAAGGCCGGGCGTGACGTGACCCAGCGTCAACAGGTGCTGTATCTCTGGATGGCGGGTTCGTCACTCGACGAGAAGGTCGTCGGCTGGGCGTTCCACGACGGCACCGAGGGCGCGGGGCCGCAACTGCCGGAACCGAAACGGCCAGGAGATGGGCCGTATTCGAACGGGCTCTGCGCCCTCCAGGACGGCTGGATGCTGCTGCAGTCCGCACAGCTCACCTCGCCGGCCCCGGGCCAGGAGCACCTCAACGCCTATCTCGAATACGAGTTCGTGTTCGAACGGCGGGTCGACCTGTCATGACCGCAGGCGCGCTGCATCCGTGGAACACGTCATTCGAGTGGCGACGACTCGGAATCGAACCGCGCCGGCTGACGAGCGACCAGGTCGAGTCGTTCCACCGAACCGGATGGCTGGTCGTCGAGGATCTTTTCGAACAGGCGATGGTCACCGACCTCACGGCCGATCTCGACACGATCGAGGAGGAGGCCGCGGCGTTCGTCCGCGCCCAGCCGGACTCACGGCTCGTGATCTCCGAATCGGGCGCGATCACCTTTGCACCACACCTGGTGCCGCGCTCCGCTGCGGCGCGCCGGCTCAGCGAATCGCCGCCGATCACCGACCTCTGCCACGATCTGCTCGGCCTCGACGTCCGCCTGTACTGGGACCAACTCGTCTACAAACATCCTGATAAGCCACGGGAGTTCCCGTGGCATCAGGACAACGGATACGCATACGTGGACCCGCAGCAATACCTCACGATCTGGTTGGCGCTCACCGACGCAACTATCGACAACGGCTGCCCCTGGGTCGCACCGGCAGCGCACACCCGCGGCACCCTCGCACACCGCTACGTCCACCCGCTCGGGCTGTCCTGCTTCGACGACCACCCGGACGCGACCGCGGCCCCCGTTCGTGCCGGAGGTGCTGTCGTCTTCTCATCGCTGACACCGCACCGCACAGGGCCGAACACCACCGACTCGACGCGCAAGACCTACATCCTCCAGTACGCACCGGACGGAGCCGAGGTGCTGCACGGCGATCCGGCGGTCGGACCACCGACGGATCGAGCGACGCAGGACGATCCAGCTCGACAGTACGAGGTGCTGCGCAACGGAGCACCCATAGGAGTCGCAGAGTGAGGCTTCCCGACTGGACCGACCGGGTGTCGTGGCTGACGTGGCCGGTCGTACTCGTGATCATCCAGCAGGTCTGGTTCCCAGCGCCGGCCGGCTCGCTGCTCGCCGGGTTCATCCTCGGACTGATCACGAGCCTCATCTCGCTCGGCATGTACCTCGTGTACCGCGCGAACCGGGTCCTCAACTTCACCGCCGGCGAACTCGGGCTGCTTCCCGCCGTGCTGTCGGTGATGCTCATCATCGAGTCGGGCCTCAGCTGGTACCTCGGCTTCGGCATCGGCTTCGCAGCCGCGGCAGTCCTCGGCGTCGCAGTGGAGTTCCTGATCATCCGCCGCTTCTTCGACGCGCCGCGGCTGGTGGTCACCGTCGCCACGATCGGAGTCGCGCAGTTGCTCGGCGTCGGCGCACTCTTCCTGCCCGGTTGGTGGGGCGCCCGGGTCCAGTCGCAGCGCATCGATACGCCGTTCGACATCGATTTCGAGATCGGGTCGCGCGTGTTCAACGCCAACCACGTCGTCGCGCTCGTCGTCGCTCCCCTTGCGATGGTGGCGGTCGGCGTGTTGCTGCGCTCGACCCGCATCGGCATCGCGATCCGAGCCGCTGCCGAACTCCCGGGCCGCGCCGCGATGCTCGGCATCCCGGTCAAGGGACTCCAGAGCGTGGTGTGGTCCGTAGCGACGATTCTCGGCTTCATCGCACTTTTCCTCCGCAGCGGGATCTACGGCCTCCCGGTCGGTGGCGCGCTCGGCTTGCTGTTGCTCCTCCGATCGCTGGCCGCGCTCACCCTCGGTCGACTGATCCACCTGCCCACAATCATCGCGGCGTCACTCGCACTAGGCGTGCTGCAGGAAGCCGTCGTGTGGAACTCGGGCTCGATCGAAGCCGAGGCGAAGATGGGTGCGATCACCGGCGTGGTGATCGTGGCCGGGCTGTTGTTCCGGCGCACCCGCGGCATGCGTTCCGAGATCGACACGTCGTCGTGGCAGAACGCCGGCGACGTCCGTCCGATCGCGGAGGTGTACCGGGCTCTGCCCCTCGTGCGGATCGGTCGCATCGTCGGAATCACCGTCATCGCCCTCGCGTTCCTCGCGTTCCCGTCGGTCTTCGGCACGACTGTGGTCGTCCGCATGGCACTGATCTTCCTGTTCGCAATCACCCTCATGTCGCTAGGAGTCTTGACCGGTTGGGCCGGCCAACTCTCACTCGGACAACTCGCCTTCTCCTCGATCGGCGCCGCCACCAGCGCCTGGCTCACCCAACGCTGGCATTGGGACATCACGATCACCACGCTGGTCGCCGGTGCGATCGGCGCGCTGGTGTCACTCGTCGTCGGCGTGCCCGCACTCCGGCTGCGTGGCGCATATCTCGCGGTCACGACGCTTGCGTTCGCGATCACGGTCAGCCAGTACTTCCTCAACCCGCGGTTCTTCGACTGGCTACCGACGGGGCGGATCGAGCGCAACCCGATCTTCGGGGTCATCGACTGGTCGTCGTCGACGGCGATCTACTACGTCTCGCTGATCACGATGGTGCTCGCGTTCATTGCCGTGCGCGGCATCCGCAACAGCCGCACCGGGCGGGTGCTCATCGCGTTGCGCGACAACGAGTCGGCGGTCGAGTCGTATGGCGTCAGCCCCGTGCGCGCCAAGTTGACGGCGTTTGCGATCTCGGGATTCCTGGCTGCGTTCTCCGGGTCGATCTTCGTGCACCACCAACAGGCGCTCGTCGTCGACGACGCCCAGTCCAACCTGCTCGCCTTCTCCGCCGGTGTAATCGGCGGCCTCGGCAGCCCGCTCGGAGCGTTCCTCGGGTCGCTCTACTTCAACGGCACCTTCTTCTGGTTGCGCGGCTCCTGGCGCCTACTGGCCAGCGGGATCGGACTGCTCGGCATCCTGCTCGTCGCTCCCGGCGGCCTCACCGGACTCTGGTACGACCTACGCGACCTGACCCTTCGCTGGTTCGGTGCCCGTCGCGGGATCTTCGAGAACGGCCACGCCGAGGACCTCCTCGACGGCAACGGCAACCTCGATGCCGAAGCTGACGACGGCGATGAAGACGTCGAGGAAATCACGATCGAGGCGGCCGCCACATGACCGACACGCTCACACCAGAGACCCCATCCGGCGAGGAACCGGCAGCGAAGGAAGGCTGGCTGCGTTCGATCACCGGCGACGGCCCGCTGTACGCACTGCTGATCCTGTTCGGCCTCAACGCGGTCGACGAACTCGACCGCACCGCGTTCGCGATTCTGGCGCCGGAGATCCGCGAAGAGTTCGGGCTGGGCTTCACCGGGCTGCTCACGCTCATCGCCGCCGTGCTGGCCTTCGCGCTGGCACTCCAGGTCCCGATCGCCGGGCTCGCCGACCGCTATCCGCGGGTCAGGCTCGCCCTCATCGGGGCGACCATCTGGGCCTGCTTCTCGTTCATGACAGGCCTCGCGACCAGTATCGTGATGCTCGGTTTCGCCCGATCGGGATCCGCGATCGGCAAAGCCGTCAACGACCCGACCCACAACTCGCTGATTGCCGATTGGTTCGAACCCAACCGACGGCCGAAGGTCTACAGCTTCCATCGCGCGGCCAATGCCGTCGGCGCGATCATCGGCCCGATTGCAGCCGGATTGCTGGCGTTTCGTTTCGGCTGGCGGGCACCGTTCTTCGTGTTCGCCTTCCCGACGCTGATCCTCGTCCTGCTCGGGCTTCGCCTGCGCGAACCGATCCGCGGCGCGCACGAACGGCGCCTTGCGGGCGGCGACGAAGAAGCCGCAGCGACCGAGGAGACACCGCCGTCGTACGCCGAGGCCTGGCGAATGTGCTGGAAAATCGAAAGCCTCCGCCGGATCTTCGTCGCAATGCCCTTTCTCGCCGCATCGCTCATCGGCTTCGGCACCCTCGCGGCCCTGCTCTACGAAGAGGCCTACAACCTCGACGAACGCGCCCGCGGCATCGTTGCTGCGACCTCCGAGCCCGGTCAGTTGGTCGGGCTGCTCATCGGCGCGCGAATCGCGACGAAGCTCCTCGCACGCGACCCGGGCCTAATCCTCAAGTTCCTCGCCGTGGTCTCGGCGATCACTGCGGCGCTGTCGCTGATCTTCGCCGTGGTCCCCAACCTCGCCATCGCAATCAGCGTCAACTTCCTGATCGCGATGTGCCTCGCAATCGTCGGCCCGGGCATTCTTGCTTCGCTGTCCCTCGCCATCCCGCCGCGGGCCCGATCGATGGGTTTCTCGATGGCATCACTGTGGATCCTTCCGGGGCTGCTGATGCTGCCATTCATCGGGTGGATCGCCGACAACTGGGGAATCCGGACCGGGATGGCGATGATGGTCCCCGTCTTCCTCATCGGTGGCCTCGTGATCGCAAGCGGTGGCAATGTCATCAACAACGACATCGAACAGGTCCGCGCTACCGCACTGGCGCGGGCCGAGGTGATGAATCAGCGGCGCCGCGGCGAGGTCAAGCTCCTGCTCTGCCGTGGCGTCAACGTCGGGTACTCCGGTGTCCGCGTGCTCCACGACATCAACCTCGAGATCGCCGAAGGATCGGTGGTCGCCCTGCTCGGAACGAATGGCGCCGGAAAATCCACCTTACTCAAGGCCATCTCCGGTGTCGTCGAGGCCGACCAGGGAGCGATCATCTTCGACGGTCAAGACATCACCCACGCGCCACCGAACGAAATCGCCGCTCACGGCATCGTGCAAATCCCAGGTGGACACGGCGTATTCCCGGGGCTCACCGTCCAGGAAAACCTCGACGCAGCCGGGTGGCTCAATCGTGGTGACGAGGCTGCGCTGGAGACCGGGCTCGCCACGGTGCTCGAGACGTTCCCGGCCCTGGCCAGCCGCTTGGAAGAACCTGCGGCGAATCTGTCCGGTGGACAACAGCAGATGCTCGCGTTGGGGATGAGCTTTCTCCTCACACCGCGGTTGCTGATGATCGACGAGTTGTCGCTGGGTCTCGCACCGGTGATCGTCGAGCAGTTGCTGGCCATGGTCCGCAAGATTGCGGCGCGCGGCGTGACGATCATTCTCGTCGAGCAGTCGGTCAACGTGGCCCTCGAACTCGCCGACACCGCGTACTTCATGGAGCGAGGCCGAATTCGCTTCCACGGCCCGACGACTGAACTCGTCGAGCGCGACGATCTGCTCCGGTCGGTGTTCCTCGGTGACACCGCCGCGTCGCCGACCGAGCCTTCGAAACAATCGTCGAACGGCGCGGCACATCCGTCACCTCACGATGCGACAGCCAACCCCTCGATGGCGCTGTCCGTGCGCGGGCTCTCGCGCCGATTCGGCGGGCTCACCGCGGTCAACCAGGTCGACGTCGACGTGGCCGAACGCGAGATCGTCGGCTTCATCGGTCCGAACGGCGCCGGGAAGACCACGCTGTTCGACCTGATCGGTGGCACGACGCCGACCGATGCCGGCCGAATCGAACTCGCCGGCCACGACCTCAGCTCGGCCACCGCGAGCGAGCGGGCCCGCAGCGGACTCGGACGGTCATTCCAGGACGCACGCCTGTTCCCGTCCCTCACCGTCGAGGAGACGATCGCCGTCGCGCTCGAACGCTGGATCTCCTCGCGCGACCCGATCTCGGCCGCCCTTCACCTGCCCACGGCATTCGACAGCGAGGCCGACATTGGACGGCGCGTGGCCGAATTGGTCGAGCTGATGAACCTGGGGCCGTATCGCCGGAAACGGATTCGGGAGCTGTCGACCGGAAGCCGCCGCATCGTCGACCTCGCCTGCATCATGGCGCACCGACCGACAGTCGTGCTGCTCGACGAACCATCGAGCGGCATCGCGCAGCGCGAGGTCGAAGCACTCGGCCCGGTGATCGAACGCATGCGCAGCCAGATGGGCTCTGCGCTCCTAGTCATCGAGCACGACATGAACCTTCTGTCGTCGATCGCCGATCGAGTCGTCGCGATGGATCAGGGATCCGTGATCGCCGTCGGCCGACCCGACGACGTGCTGTCCGACCAGGCCGTGGTCATGTCGTACCTTGGAACCGACCCGACCGCCATCCACCGCTCGAACACATCCACGCCCAACTGACCGCGACCACTTCTTCCCACCCGATCCCACCAACGAGGAGCGACCATGCAACCCGCATCAGCAGAAGGTTCGAACAGCGACACGGGCCGCGCACTACGCCGCTACGGACCGATCGCCGCGATCGCCGTCGTGGCGCTCGTCGTCATCGGCGTCGTGATCGCAGGTGGAGGTGACGACGCCTCCGCCCCGGTGACCTCCGACGGCACGACCGAACCCGATGCCACCGATAACGCGCCCGACGACCCGACGACGACCGACGACGACACCGCCACCACGGAAGGCGGGTCCGAGACAACACCTGACACCGAGCCGCCGAGCACCGATCCTGACGCTCCCGTCGAGAGCCCACTGCCCGAGGGTGTGATGAGCTTCAGCGTGGCTGACGAACTCGGGCTGGATGTCGACTTCGGTGAGCGATGCGACACCGAATCCGGCCGCGTCAAGGTCCAGACGTTCTTCGCTCCGGAGTGCTACGAACCGTTCACGGGCGACAACGGCGGAGCCACTGCACGCGGGGTCACCGAGGACACGATCACGATCGTGCAGTGGGTGAGCCAGGACCAGGATCCGATTCTCGAGTTCATCACCTCGGCCATCCTCAACGACGACACCAACGCCGACGACGAGGCGACGCTGCGCGGAATGATCGAGTACTACGAGACCTACTACGAGACCTACGGCCGTTCGGTCGAATTGATCGTGGTCGAAGGGTCCGGGCCCATCACCGACGCCGCCGCAGCACGAGCCGACGCGGTGAAGATCGACGAGGAACTCGACCCCTTCATGGTCTGGGGAGGGCCGACGTTGACCAACGCGTTTGCCGAGGAACTGGCCGCCCGGGGAATCCCGTGCTTCAGCTGCGGACCCGGACAGACCAAAGAGTGGTACGCCGAAAACGCCGGCCTTGCGTACACCGTCGGCAAGGGGCCGGATCAGCTCGACCTCCTCGTAGCCGAATACGTCGGCAAGCGGCTCGCCGGCGATCCGGCCATTCACGCCGGCGACGAGGCGATGCACAGCACCGAACGCGTCTTCGGTCGAATCTGGATCGAGTCGAGCGCCGACTCGATCACGGCGAACGAACGCTTCGAGGGTTACGCCGCGGACAACGGGTTCGAGATCGCAGAGTCGCAGAGCTATGCGCTCGACCCCGCCACCTTGCAGGAGTCGGCGGCCTCCGTGATCGCGCGCATGAAGGAGGCCGGCGTGACGTCGGTGATCTTCAACGGCGATCCGATCGCACCCCGCGAGTTCACCAACGAGGCAACCGCACAGAACTACTTTCCCGAGTGGATCGTCACGGGTTCGGTTCTCGTCGATACCGCGGCATTCTCGCGGACATACGACCAACAGCAGTGGGCCAACGCGTTCGGGGTGTCGAACCTCTCGGCACGCGTCGACCGCTCGATCGGCAGTTCGTATGCGATCTACGAATGGTTCCAAGGCGAACCGCCACCCGCTCCCGACAACATTCCAGTGATCACCCCTGTGCCGAACACGTTCTACGCCTTCTTGCAGGCAACCGGCCCGAACCTCACGATCGAGACGTTCAACGAAGGGGCATTCAGCGGCGAGCCGACGCGACGCGCCGTCACCGGCGTGTCGCTGTCATGGGGCACCCAGGGCATCTGGCCCGACGAGTTCGAACCCGACTACCGGGGCACCGACGACGTCACCGAGATCTGGTGGGATGCCGCTGCGACCGGGCCCGACGAGATCGACCGGGACGGCAGTGGTCTGTGGCGCTACGTCGACGGCGGTGTGCGCTACAAGCCCGGCGAGATCCCTGATGGGGCCCCGGCCGCGTTCGTCGAGGAAGGTTCGGTCACGATTTACACCGAGCCGCCGCCTGGGGAGGCGTTGCCGGAGTACGAGCCGATTCGGTGACGTGAACGGTCCGCGCTGACGAGTCAGCGTTGACCAGTTCCCGGCATCAGAGCTACTCGTGGCCGGTCCCGCAATCGGAGTTCGTTGTGCCGTCATGTCGGCCACCGGCAGGGAGAAGATCCGTACCGAGTGCACACATCCGACTATTTGTCGGAATTGAGTGACGACATCGACCGCGCTGCGTGCGGCGTCGAGCGCACTGACCTGCCTACGTTGCCGCCATGAGCGAGCTCGGTCGTCCCGACGTCTTCCCACCAGGATTCTTCTCCCGTCAGGACGACACCGACGACGCTGCGTTCTACGCGTTCGATCGATTCGTCACACATATCGATGACGGAGCGATCGCCACTGTCGGCGAGCTCTACGAGGAACTGGGGCTGACCGGTGATGTCCTCGACATCTGCTCGTCCTGGGTGTCGCACTTCCGGACCGCACCCGAGCGCCTGACGGTCACCGGGATGAACGCCGCCGAGCTCGGTGCGAATCCGATGGCCGAGGAGTGGCTCGTGCTCGATCAGAACGTGGATCCCGGGCTGCCATTCGACGACGGTCGGTTCGACGCCGTGACCTGTTGCGTCTCGGTCGACTACCTCACCCGTCCACTCGAAGTCTTCGCCGAGGTGGCGCGGGTACTTCGGCCGGGTGGCGTGTTCGCCTGCACCTTCTCCAATCGCTGCTTTCCGACGAAGGCCGTCCGCGGCTGGCTATCGACCGACGACCGGGGACGGTGTGCGATCGTCGCAACGTATTTCGACCTGACCGAGGGTTTCGGCGAGCCGACCGTGCAGCACCGCAACCTGGGAGTTCCGGGCGACCCGCTCTATGCGGTGTGGGCAGAGCGCTCGACACACCCTGGCGCTTGATGGGGATTCCGGCTCGACCGGTCAGCTTGCCTTGACCGCCGTGCCGATGATGCCGTAGCGGACGTACAGGCCCCTGGGCCCCCGATCCTCCTCGAGGATCTCAACCGTCTCGAAGGCGCTGCCGCGCAAGAGGGATCCCGTGTCCTGATCGGTTCGGCAGCCGTTGAACATCCAGCCGTGCGGGCGTCGAAGCACTCGCTGGGTCCGGTGCATCCACGTCGACTCGGGTGCTCGCACGTGTTCGGTGAAGAAGTAGCGGCCACCGGGCTTGAGCACGCGGTGCGCCTCGTTGATCACCATCGCGGGATCCTCGACACCACACAGGAGAAGCGTCCCGACGACCCCGTCCGCCTCACCATCGGCGACGTCGATCGACTCGCCCTGCAGGGTCCTGATCTCCATGTCGACCTCGTGCTCATCGGCGTGCCGACGCAATCGGTCGTGCATCACCGGGTTCGGCTCGATCGCGATGACGCGCACCCCGCGGGCGTAGTAGCGCATGTTGACGCCGGTCCCGGGTCCGAGTTCGACAACCGTTCCCGACATCGAGCCGATCTCGGCCGTCTTGCGCGCGCCTTGCGTCTCATGGTTCGACTCGGCGGATGCATCGAGCAGCCGTGCCTCGAAGCGACTCCGCAACTTCTGCTTCTCGAGATCGACCACCCCGTCGACCGTACCCCTGCCGGCGGTGCGGATCGGACCGACGGCGCCGACGCGACGTTCACGCCACCACCGACAACAACCGACCTCGGCGCGCGTCCCCAGCGTTGGATCGGGTACACATACGACCATGACCGAAGAGTCAGACAACCCATCGGCATTCGCTCCCCCTGATCCGTCACTGCGCGTCGGGATGGACGACCATGACCGCGTGGTGTCCGACCCCGGGGCACCGGTCATCATCGGTGTCTCGTTCGACAGCGCGATCAAGGCTCAGGAATACCTACTCGCCATGTCACGCCTCCGCCAGGAAGGCGTGCTGCAGCTCAAGGACGCGGTCACCGTCACCAAGCAGGACGGCGGCAAGGTCGCTGTGACGGAGACCATCGACCCGACGCCGGGGCGCGCGGCGATCAGTGGCGGGATGTGGCTCGGACTGTTGGGTCTCTTCGTCGGTGGCCCGGTCGGTTGGATCGCAGGCATCGGAATCGGTGCCGGTGCCGGTGCGGTCGCCGCCAAGGTTGTCGACCTCGGGATCCCCGACGAGTGGGTCGACTGGTTCAAGGATGCGGTCGAGCCGGGCACGTCGACCGTGGTCGTGCTGGCCGACCACGTCCAGGTCCACGCGCTCGCCGAGGAGGCCCGTCGCTTCCGCGGAGCCGAGCTGCTGTACAGCTCGATGTCACCGTCGGCGATGGACCAGCTCGACGCGGCATTCGACGGCACCGACTGACAACCCGATACCTTGGGCGGTGCCACGCTCACACCATTGCGGTCCCTTCCTCCCGGCGTTTGCGTGACCAGATGCGACACTCGGCGTCGGGTTCGGTCACACAAAGCTCGGTTGGTCGACCCGGATTGGGGCCACGTGAGTTGATAACGGTCAGAAGGCGACGACGGCGGTGCGGTCGAGAGTCGCAAGGTCGTTGGCCTGGAGCCCGGCCGGCGACATCGTCCACAGCTGATCGCCGATGACCAGTGTGCGCTGGATCCGCTCGTTGTAACCGTCGAAGCCACCGTCAAGCCAGCACCATTCGATGCGGTCGACACCGGTGAGGTCGATGGAAAGACCGTCCTGGTCGCCCGTCCAGAACCACTCGTCGAGCTCGCCGACAGGGATGATTTCGCAGGAGTGACCGGTTGCCCCGCCCTCGTCTTCGGCTCCGCAGAGCTGGAACTGCGCGCCCGGCTCCTGGAGCATCCAGAACAACTCACCGTCGTTCTCGTCGAGTCCATCCACGTCGTCGCTGGTGAGCACTCGGCAGTCGGTCATGCCGGTCGGCTCCTCCGCCTCGTCGCGCTGGCGGATCCGGCCCTGCTCGGAGATGCCGTTCTCGGTCACGTTGAGCACAACGGCCCCGGCGAACTGCTCCGACCACGACACGAGGGGGAGCACGGCCGTGGAGGTCGGGGCCCACCAGAGGAACGCACGGTGATCGAACTCGGCGTCGCTCGAGGCGCCAGGCATCGTCCACACGTCGACTTCACGCGGGTCGCCCGGATCACTCACATCGAACAACGACACCTTCGAGCCGGTCTGGCGGCCCTGGTCGGTTGCATCCTGGCCCACGCCGAGCACCAGCGTGTCGCTGATCGGGTGGAGGTAGTTCGACACACCAGGGATCTTCAGTTCGCCGCGGACGACCATGTCGGTCGGTGCCGACAGGTCGACGACATAGAACGGATCGGTCTGGCGGAAAGTGACGACGTAGGCCGTGTCGTCGACGTAGCGGACCGAGAAGATACGCTCGCCCTTGCCGAGACCGCCGACCTGGCCGATCTGCTCGAGCACCTTGCCGTTGGGCTGCATTGCCACGATCTGGCTCTCGGACTGCCGGCCGGACCACGGAGTACCGGTCGTGGTCGCCACGAAGAACGTGCCGTCTCGGTCGTGCATCGAGAACTGGTTGAGCAGGTGTCCGTCGACGGTGCCCGAGGCTTCGTAGACGGCGGCTTCATCGGCGGGGAGCGCGAAGCGGTGAATACCGGTCTGGTAGTTCTCCTCCCAGACACCACGCTGCTGCTCGTTCAGCGTCGGCTGGATCCACTCGTTGGTCGAGATGTACATCCGGTCCTGCGAGGCATACAACGTGTCGCCGGTCGCCATGACCGACGTCGTCGCAGCCGGGGCGCTCAGCGACTCGTCCATCGGCAGCGTGACCACGGAGAGCATGTCGAACCCGGCGAACTCTGCGGGCGCATGGACCGCCGCGCAGTCGACGAGGGAACCGTCGGACTGAGACCCGTCGGCCGATGTGAGCGAGAAGCCCGGCACCCAGTCGTCGACCGTCGTGTTGCGGACGAGTTCGCGGTTGGCCTCGGCGGCCGACTCCTCGGCGTTTGGCGACGAGGGGAAGAGGAACCCGAGCTGGGTCGGCGGCGTCGTGACGGCGATGCGTGCGGTGTCGCCGATGGATCGGGCACTGATGTAGTTGCCGTCGAGGATGAGCGACCCAGTGATGCGCAAGTCGTCAGGATTCGACAGGTCGACTTCGACGACCGTGGTGGTCGGGCCGGATCCGCTGCCGGGTCCCGGAAAAGGCTCCGTCGGAATCAGCTCCTCGAACACGACATCATCGACCGGGAACGGGACGGGGAATCCGCTTCCGCCACGAGTGATGACGAATGCACGATCACCCGAGACGAGAATCTCCTGGCCGGAGAAGGAACCGTTCGGCCCGCCGGCATCGGTGATCGAGACCGACCCACGCTTCGTCCCGGCGCCGCCGCCATCATCGATGTCGACGTAGTGCAGGACGCCGTCCTCGCTCAGCGCGAGGATGCGGGTGCCATCGGTCTTCACGATGTCGGGTTCGTCGACACCTTCGACCTGGACGTTCGTGATCGAGAAGTCGGTCGCGGATTCGTCACCGTTGTTACCTCCTGCCACCTCCACCGGGACGGCACCGTCGGAAGCACCGCGGTCGGAACCGCTCGCTCCGCCCTCCTCGCTCGCGTCGGCCGCAGCAATGTCACTCTCCATGACCATCACGTCATCCATGCCGAGCCAGTACTGCTGGTCGTCGAAACCGTACGCTCCGACACGCTCAGCGCCCTCCGTGTGGACGTAGTCGAGGAAAGCATCGCATTCGTCGAACTGGCGGAGCGCCACCTTCGCAAGGCGCTGAGGGTCGTCGACGCGGGTCGGGTTGCCACCCGTGTCGTCGGTTCCCGTCGCATTGTCGGTTCCCCTCGGGTCGTCCGTGTCCTCGGTTTCGTCGTCGGCACCACCGGCACCGTCGGATGTGTCGGCACTGCAGGCGCTCACCGCCAGGAGCGCTGCAGAAAGGACCGTGGGGATCAGTGTCGTGCGCCTCATGGTGGTGTGACGTCGGTATTGCGGGACCGGTTCCCGCCTTGACCAAGTCTTCACGCAACCGTCGGACGTCGGCGCTGGCACCTGAGTGCGGTGGACAGGTACAGGTGGGTGCACACCGAGCCCACATTGACCAGCGCGCAGGACCCTGTGCGAAGCTCGCGCCATGGGATACGAGTGTTTCGACGTCGAGGTCGCCGACAAGGTGGCCCACCTCAAGATGATCCGGCCGGACAAGGCCAACTCGATGGTGCCGTCTTTCTGGCGGGACCTTCCGGCAATCGTCGACGAGTGGTCGGCATCGGGTTCGGTGCGGGCGATGGTGCTCTCCGCCGAGGGTCGTCACTTCTGTTCGGGTATGGACCTGTCGGTGTTCGCAGCGGGCGACAACGGCCTCGGCACCTCGTCGACGTCAGGCCACCGCAGCAGGCGCAACGAGCGGTTCCGGTCGACTGCGCTCCAACTCCAGAAGTCGTTCTCGGCGCTCGAAGCGGCTCGGATGCCCGTCCTCTGCGCCATTCAGGGCGCGTGCGTCGGCGGTGCCATCGACATGGTCACCGCGGCCGACATGCGCTACGCCACGCAGGACGCGTTCTTCTCGATCGCCGAGATCAACATCGGCATGACCGCGGACGTCGGCACCCTCCAGAGGATGCCGAAGCTCGTGGCCGAAGGGATCGTGCGCGAACTGGCCTACACGGGCCGGAAGTGGTCATCGGCCGAGGCCCACGCCGCCGGCTTCGTCAATGCCGTGTACACCGATCACGCAGCGATGCTCGAGGGTGTCATGGACACCGCCGCAATGATCGCGTCGAAGAGCCCGATGGCCGTGTGGGGCACGAAGCAGACGATGCACTACACGCGGGACCACTCGGTCGCCGACGGGCTCGAGTACATCGCCAACTGGAACGCTGCGATGTTCGACACCGACGACATGCGCGAGGCCGCCACCGCCCAGATGGAGGCCCGCGAGGCCGACTATCCCGACCTGTATCCGCTCAGCCCCGGACTCTGACGGTCGATCCGACCGCAGCACCTACGGGCGGTCCCAGGTCTCGGAGATCCTGGCCAGCGCCTTGTCGGAGCTGACGGTGAACTCGACGTTGCCGCACGAGATGCAGACCGTGCTGTCCATCGCGACGGTCGACGTCTTCCCCTTGCCCAATGGGAGCTTGTTCATGCCGTAGGTGCCGCCATTCTCTCGCTTCGTCCGCAAGTCCTCGCTGCCACACTTCGCACACTTCACCACGTGATACCCCGTTTCCATCCTGGTCGTTCCGGGAGCGGACGATAGCGAGGCTCAATCGGGGGCGCTCAACTGTTGGACACGCTGATCCGAGTCCGACCCACCTGGTCCGACTCGGATGACACGATGCTGCACGACGAGACTCTGCAGATGCACGAACTCGTGATCAGAGGTGGAACGGTCGTCGACGGAACGGGTGCCGCTCCACGGGTGGCCGACATCGCGATCGACGACGGGGTGATCACTGCGATCGGTGACGTCGCCGACGGCGGGACGACCGAGATCGACGCCAGCGGCGCGCTCGTGACCCCGGGATGGGTCGACGTCCACACGCACTACGACGGCCAGGTGTCATGGGACCCCGAGCTCGCACCGTCGAGCCACCACGGGGTCACCACCGTCATCATGGGCAACTGTGGGGTCGGGTTCGCTCCAGTCAAGCCGGGCAGCGAGGGGTTCCTCATCGAACTCATGGAGGGTGTCGAGGACATCCCGGGCACCGCTCTCCACGAGGGCATCGACTGGACCTGGGAGACCTACGGCGAGTATCTCGATGCGTTGGAGGCCATGCCGCGTACCATCGACGTCGGCGGCCAACTCCCCCACGCTGCGGTGCGCGCCTACGTCCTCGGTGATCGTGCCCACGAATACGACGTGACGCCCGACGAGATCGACGAGATGGCGCAGATCACACGCGACGCACTCGACGCTGGCGCGTTCGGCTTCTCAACGTCGCGCACTTTCCTACACACGTCGAAGCACGGGCTGGTGCCCGGTACTCACTCGACTCCTGACGAAGTCATTGCAATCGCCGAAGCCGTACGGGACTCCGGCCACGGACTATTCCAGTACGTATCCGACGATCTCGGCCAGGGTGGCGACGAGGACTGGCTCGACTCACTGAAGGAAATGGGCTGCCCAACCACCTACACCCTCGCCCAGACGCCACGCATGCCCGACGCGTTCCGTACCGCGTTGACGGCCGCATCCAAGACCACAGCAGCCAAGGCGCCACTCATCCCCCAGGTCGCGATCCGTCCGACCGGAATGCTGTTTGGTCTCCAAAGTTCATTCCACCCATTCATTGCACATCCAAGTTTCCGCGAGCACTGGAACGACTCACTAGAGGAGAAGGTGGCGCTGCTGCGCGACCCAGTATTCGTCGAAAAGTTGGTCTCTGAACAACCAGTAACCAAGAACCCATTCGTAACCCACATGGCCACGGCTTGGCACCAGATGTACAGGCTGGGTGATCCGGTCGACTACGAGCCAACCGCCGAGTCAAGCGCAGCGGGCATTGCTGAGCGGAACGGCTGTCGGCCCGAAGAGATCGTCATCGGGTGGCTACTCGAAAACGACGGACAGAGTTTTATGTTCTCGCCACTCGGTAACTATCACGGCAATGACCACGAGGCGATTCGCGAAATGCTCGAACACCCGGCGACCATTCCCGGCGCCGGTGATGGCGGTGCGCACTGCGGACTCATCTGTGACGCAAGCTTCCCTACCTACATGCTCACTCATTGGACTCGGGACCGGACACGCGGCCCGAAGATCCCGATCGAGCGTGCCGTTCAGCTCCAAACCTCAGCTACCGCTGATGCGTACGGAATGTCGGATCGAGGTCGCCTCGAGCCCGGCAAGGTCGCCGACGTCAACATCATTGACCATGAGCACCTGCATCTACACCCGCCACACATGGTCTGTGACCTCCCGGCCGGAGGACGACGCCTACTCCAGAACGTCGACGGCTATCTCCATACAATCAAATCAGGTGTTGTCACTTTCACGGACGGCGTCGCCACCGGAGCGCGGCCCGGGAAAGTCCTCCGTTCCGGCCGCTAAAGCCAGGATCAAGGTCTTGGTCGACGACTTCTCGGACAACTCCGAACCGACGGCACCGGGCACGGTGATCACGAAGTCTCAATCTGAGAGTACCTATTTTTCCGACTGAGGGCACCGTCCCTACATTTGGGGACATTCCTCATCCCAGCAGGGTCGCTCCCCGGGAAAACATCGATCAATCGTTCTCAATCACCTGCGCCTGCCTGGGATTTGATTTGCTCGGCGATTTATTCAGCCAGCGGCTCCGACACAGAGCACTACGGACGCCGACATTCGACGCAGCTGACATCATCGGGAACGCCGCCCGCAACGAGCGTCGCAAGGAAGTCAACGAGCCGGACGCCTTCAACTTCCATCTCATAGAGCCCATCGCCGGCGATAATCGTGTGATCGGTCCCCGGCGCAACGTACGAGGCGATCGGCACGCCCTCCGCCTCAATGTTGAACTCAGTCTCATTGATGAACCCCAACAGATCGTCGGCCGGGATCCCGGCGAGCGCTGCGAAGCTGGACTGCACGCTGTCGTAGGCGTAGTCGAACCGAGCGAATGTGATCTCCGGTGCATGCTTTCCGGCTTGCACGTACAGACCGGGCAGACTCCACTCTTCGGCGGTGATGCCCTCGTTAACCGGCCAATCAGGGATGTTATTCGTCGTCCCCCAGAGGTTGCCGATGAGACCGTTGATCGGGCCAGCATCGGGATATGCAGCCGAACTGTCACCGAAGGTGATGATCTTGGTGCCGGGCAACCGGTCCGCCGCCAGACCGGCAAAAAGCGGCGTCGGGATCGATCCGGCACTTGCACCGGTCACCACGAGTTGTTCGACATCGGGATAGTTGGCCAGCACGGTGTCAAGTCCCTTGGTGGCGTTTGGAAAGCCTTTGTGCTCAACCGTAAGCGTGTCGCTGTAGACCTGTGTGTTGTCGCCGAGGAAGACATCACCTGAGCAATACGGCACGTACACAAAAGAGTGGTCGGCAAGCGGGTTCTCGGGGTTGGTTTGGTCGAAGATGCCGCCACGGCCACCGGGCGACACACCGAGATTGAGGCTTGGGACGTACGTGCCGTCGGTGAACGAACATGACTCGGCGCTAAAACAAGCCCCTCCGCCCTCAAAGTAGAGCACGACCTTGGTCGGATCGGCTGGACGCTCCCAGAACTCAAAAGGGCTTCCATCGGCGCACACACAGCCGTCAGCATCAACCGACATCCACTTCTTGGTCTCCGGCTCAGCAGCATCCATCGCCTCCGGCTCAATCTCGACCGGATCGGCTGCAGACGGTTCGGCAATGTCTGTCGTCGCCACGATGGAAGCGTCGCCGTTCGAGCCACTGCACGCCGCCACCGTCACGACAATCGTCGCCATCAGCACACTCAAACCACGATTCACTTTTGCATCATCGCTCGGCATGCAGCGGTTGCGCTAGGCGGCCGCTGAATTGATCTCGAAATCTGTGGCAGCTCGTGGACCACAATCGAAAGCACAACGATGACGAAGGGGAATCATTCCAATCCGGCGTCTCGAAAGCGCACTCGTAGAACTCGGTGACCTGCCGGTCGTCCTTCACGGGTCGACGCCCTCTCGGAGCGCGCAACCTTGTTCGACGGCGCCCCATCAAGCGGATACCACGATCGCTCAGTCGGGGCGACGCATCTCGTAAAGCTCGCCACCACGAGAATAGAGATTCCCGACATGGCGGCCGATCGGATCAAGGCTGGCCTGGTCGACGCGGGTGCCATTAAGGATCCGCTCGTTGACGTTGAACGCTACAACTTGACCGAATACGACACTGCTGCCCATTGGCGCGCCCCCGATATCGACGATCTGCAGCAGTCGACACTCGAAACTCGCGGGGGCCTCGGCGACAATCGGCGCATCGATAGCCTCCGACTCACGCACCGTCAGACCGGCCACCTCAAACTCGTCGACATCGTCGGGATAGGTCCCTGAGGTGGTGTTCATCGACGGACCGAGTCCATAGTCGACAATATTGACCGTGAAGACCTCGGTGGCGCGCACGTTGGCCAGCGTGTCCTTGCGGGCGTGCGGTTGACCCGTCGGAGCGAACATCACCGTGGGCGGCGACGCAGCGACCCCGTTAAAGAACGAGTAAGGCGCGAGGTTGTTAATTCCGTCAATTGACCGGGTTCCGATCCATCCAATCGGTCGAGGGACAATCAAACCCGACATCAGCTTGTAGGCGTCAACGGCCTCGATCTCATCGGTGACGAATCGCCGCATCTTCGCACCATATGAGGCGATCGGCCGAAATGAGACTTCAGAGCGAACGTCATGTAGACGAGGCGACCGATTCGGGTTCGCTCCCGTTCTCAAGAGCGACGAATCAGTTGGTCACTCGAGGTAAACATTTTACGAGAGATACCGAGGCTCATGACCGCCGTCGTGGTGGCAACGCTGCCCAACACGAGGTACATCACCGAGATCTGCACTCGGACTGCGTCGGCCGGGTCAACGCCTGCGAGGATCAATCCAACCATTGCACCGGGCAGCGCAATGATTCCTACGGCCTTCGTCGATTCGATCTGCGGGATCAACGCGGTGCGCAATGAGTTGCGCAAAACCGGCTGAAACGCATCGACTGCAGACAGCCCGAGTGCCAAGCGACCTTCAATCTCCGTGCGCCGTTCCCGGCCAGCATCGAAGATCCGCCGCGACAGCAGGACGGTTGCCGACAGCGAGTTACCTACAACGATGCCCGCTAGCGGGACGATAGTGCGGCCTTCGAACTCGTACACCTGAAATCCAAACAGCACCCCGAGGGTGACGATCATCGACGCCGAGTACGCAATCAGGGCCAGCAGGAACACCGACGGAACCTCGGGCGCCCGTCGCCACGTCGTGTATGAAGCGAACAGCTGCATGACCGCAAGCCAGATTAAGGAGTAGACGAGCGAGTTCTCGTTGTCGATGACCAACTGCAGGGCGAAACCAACGATCAACAACTGCACGAGCGCCCGAAGAGCCGCCCACAAAAGTTGCCCCTCCAGGCCAAGGTGACGCCACATCGAGATCGCCACGCCGACGGCGATGAGGATGCTCGATGCCGCCAGGCCTGTCAGACCGATATCTGCGGCATTCACTCCGACTCCTCGTCGAGGGTTGCACCGACAAGTTCGCGGACACGGGCGTCGCCATGTCGGTTGAGCTCGGCGAGATGGCCGAACGCTGCGATATCGCCTTCGATAAGCACGACTGCATGATCGGCGAGACGGCGGAGCTGAGCGGTGTCGTGGGTGATCCACACCAGCGGGACCCCAGAGTCGGCGAGGCCCCGCGCAAGGTCCTCGATCGTACGACGTGCTGCCGTGTCGAGTGCGGCCGTCGGCTCGTCGGCTAGTAGAACCCGAGGTTCGGTCAGCAGCGCGCGGGCGATGCTCATCCGCTGCGCCTCTCCTCCGCTGAGCTGGTCAGCTGGCCGCTCGAGCAATTCGCTGGGCATCCCGACGCGATCGAGTACGTGGTTTGCACGGTCGAGGTCAATACCGGGCAGCGCAACTTCGAAGTTGTCGAGCACCGTGCCCGGAAAGATCGGCGCGCTCTGAAAAATCATCGCCACGTTGCGCCGCAACTCACGCGGGTCCCACTCGGTAATGTCACGACCATCCCACCTGATCGACCCTGAAACCGGATCGTCGAGCCGGTTCAGTAGTCGCAACAGCGTCGACTTCCCAGATCCCGACGGACCAGCGACCGCCAGGATCCCTTCACAAGGAACCTCGAGTGAGATCCCCCTGAGAATCGGCGCGTCGGGGGGTCCGGCGACCACACCACTCAGCTCGAACGTCGCGGACGTAGTCACAGGCGCAACGTACCCGTCACCGGTTGCTTCAAGCGTGCGGAAGGTTGACTCAACAGCAACATGCGAATGGCAATGACCGTGAAGGACGCCCGTCTGATGCGTGACACGGCGAAGCCACGAGCCGCCGCACCACGCCCGTATTACCGAGGGGCACAATCCCGGTCGGCGGAGGCCTCCGGGAGATCAGTCGGTGCATGGGCAGACCGATCGGGAATGGTTGTCAGGCGCGAGTGCGGCGCTCTGCCCAGTGGGATGTGGAACCCACGCGTTGGAAGCGCTCCGGCCGGTCGTCAGGACCGAGGAAGTCGGTCGCAAGCCACAACCGCTTCAGCCAGCGGACCCGGCCGACGTCGACGTCATCGACGTACCCGCGGCGGCCGTGAAGCACGTGATAATTATTCACGAATTGCATCTCGCCAGGCTGCAACAGCATTTCAACGCGGTTTTCGGGTGCGTTGATCAGCGCGTCGTAGGCATCCATCGCTGTCCGCTGCCGCTCGGTGAGGCGGGGTGCGTCCGGGTGACGCTGGGAAGCCTCAATAAACGGACGGATATACCGGATGAACAGCCGTTCACAGTCCGACCCGACATGTCGAGTGAAGGTCGGCACGAAGTAGAACGGGGTCGCGCCGCGCCGGTGTTCGCCGCGGAAGTCGTAGGGAAGGGACCCGTACAACTCGGTCGCCAGCTCGGGTTCGGTGCGCGCCAGCTCGTTATGTGCGAACAACGCGTTAGTCACAAGGCTTTCGCCGCCGCTCGACCCCGCATCGAGACACATCAGTCCGACCAGGTCAGACCCGTCACTGTGGAACGTAAGGGGAGACCCACCGATTTCGTTGCCGCGGGCAGTCGGGTCACCGGGCCGCTTGCCCTCATCCCGCACATTGCCTAGCAGATGGCCTTTGGCATTCTGCGGCCAAGGTTCGCCGAGATGCATTCCGATGCCCCAATAGATCCGCGAGGCGTTGTCGGGTCCGAGCCGCTCGACATCGATGGTGCCGATGCGTCCGAAGCCACGCCCATCGATCAGTTCACGGACAAACTCGCGAAGGAGCGGCCCGAGGGTTGGAAGCGGAAAGTCGTCAGCGGTGATATCAAGAATTTCGTCACTGACCACATGCGAGTGAGCCAGAGCCGCGTCGAGTTCGTCCAGGTGGGCGGCAGCGAGTCGCAGTGTCCAACTGGTGGGATCCGCAACGTCGGCTGCTCTCCACTCGGCGTGGGTTTCGAGCGGAGTAACGCGCTTGACCGACCTCCGGCCGAGATCAGCGCTCACAGGGTCGTCACCTGAGTCTGACGCGCAGAGTGCGATACACCGGGCGCCTCCTGTGCGCCACGGATCAGCCGGCCGGGCAAGTCCTCGGTCGCCTCGCCGTCTTGATAGGTCTCGCGCCCGGCGACCACGGTGTGCGCCCATCCATCGGCCCGCTGCAACAGCCGACGACCTCCTGCAGGCAAGTCATGTACGATCTCCGGCTTATACAGCCGCAGATTATCGAAATCAACGACATTGAGATCAGCCCGATACCCGGGGCCAATCACGCCTCGATCGAGCAGGCCAACTGTTCGGGCCGTGCCTTGACAGTGCCGATGAACGAGTTGCTCGAGGGCGATCGTGCCGCGACGGCGGTCACGTCCCCAGTAATGCAGCAGCGTAGTCGGGAAGCTGCCGTCACAGATCGTGCCGACGTGAGCGCCGCCGTCGCCGAGCCCTGGAACCGTATGGGGATGAGTGAGCATCTCATGGCAGGCATCGAGATTGCCGTCGACGTAGTTAAGAAACGGAAGGTACAACATTCCACGACCATCCCCGGCGAGCATCACATCTAGGGCGGCCTCCTCCGGGGTGATCTGTTGGCGCTCGGCGCGAGCTGCGATCGAGTCCCGGAGGTCGGGTTCGTAGTCAGGTTGATCAGCCATCTCAAAAAGAAGCTCGAACTTATTAATCAGCGAACCACCAAGCTTGTCGCGTTCGCGTTCCGACGCCTGTGAGCGGTGCTCGGTGAGCAAGCGTTCACGGAACGCCGGGTCGCGGAGCGTTCGCACCTTCTCGCCCACCGATAGGTGGGCAATGTCGCGGTACACCCTGTTGGTGAGGAACGGGTTCAAGGTCAGATCAAGACCGAGGATCAGCCCGACCGCGCGAGCGGCAACCTGGCCGGTCATCTCGAGTCCATCGGCGTTTGCCGCCGAAATTCGATCGAGAATCTCACGGTACGCGCCGGGGACCATCGGATTGCGAGCTACCGAAATCGACATCGGACGCCCTGACCTTTCGACCATGGCTCGAAGCGTCGAAAATTCGTCGTCGACGTCGAGGAAGTCGGAGACGACTTGCAGTACGCCGGTACCCAGCGCGCCGATGCCCTCGGCGATCCCAATTAGCTCGTCAGGCGCTGCGGTGAGGGTCGGGGTGTACGCGCCGCTTGAGGTCTTGTGGTTTCGGGTGCGACTGGTGGTGAAGCCGAGCGCTCCCGCCTTGATGCCCTCGCGGGCGAGCTCGGCCATAGCCGCTATGTCATCGGCGGTGGCATCCTCGTGATTCGCTCCGCGTTCCCCCATCACGTGGAGCCGCAGCGCACCGTGCGGCACCTGTGCAGCGATGTCGATGTCGTGCGGCCGAGTGTCGATCGCATTGAGAAACTCGCTGAACGAGTTCCAGTTCCATGCCAGCCCCTCGTGAAGTGCTGCACCGGGGATGTCCTCGACGCCTTCCATCAACTCAATGAGCCGATCGTGGTCGACGTCGTGCACGGGCGCAAAACCGACTCCGCAGTTGCCCATCACGACGGTTGTGACGCCGTGCCATGACGACGGCTGCAGCCGCTCCTCCCATGTGGCCTGCCCGTCGTAGTGAGCATGAATGTCGACGATGCCGGGAATTACCAGCGCCCCATCGGCATCGATCTCACGATGCCCGCGGCCCGATATCTTGCCGCGCTCGACGATCAGACCGTTGCGCACTGCAACATCGCCTGATTCCCCGGGCGTTCCGGTCCCGTCAATCACCTTGCCACCACGGACCACCAGATCGAACTCAGCCATGACCCATGATTCCATGAATAGCGGCTGTCACTGGATGCGGAGCCGCCCCACGAATCGGACCAAGTCGCTCCCGATCGGCCAGACTCGACAGATGGACGATCTGAGTGGCAAGACCGCAGTCATCACGGGTGGAGCGAGCGGAATCGGTTTGGCGATGGCGCATCGGTTCGGTGCCGCCGGAATGAACGTGGTGCTCGGCGATGTCGAGGAGGGGCCGCTTGACGAGGCCGTCGCCGGGCTCAGGGTCGCGTGTGTCGAAGTCGCCGGAATGAAGTGCGATGTAACGGACGCAGATGAAGTACGCGCACTCAATCGGTTCACTCAAGAACAGTTCGGCAACGTGCACGTACTGTGCAACAACGCTGGTGTCGGGAGCGGTGGCCTGATCGCCGAGCCCGATGACCTCGACATGTGGAGGTGGGTGATTGACGTCAACCTGTGGGGAGTGATCTACGGCTGCAAGGTCTTCCTGCCGGCGATGATTGAGCACGGCGAAGGTGCCCACATTGTGAACACTGCGTCGATGGCCGGTCATGCGTCCGCCCCACTGATGGGTCCGTACAACGTGTCGAAGTACGGCGTGGTGGCATTGTCGGAGACACTGTCGAAGGAGATGCTGATGACCAAGTCAGGCGTCGGGGTGTCGGTGCTATGTCCGGCCTTCGTGCAGACGGCCATCGGATCAAGCCGACGCAACATGCCCAACGCACTCAAAGTCAACCAATCTCCTTCTGCAGCGGGTGAAACGCAGTCGGCGATCGATCGCATGATTGCCTCGGGAATCCCGGCGGCAGATGTCGCCGACGCCGTTCACGATGCAGTCGTCGGCGACATGTTCTGGATCATCACTCACGATGAGTCGAAGCCGACGATCACCGAGCGCGCACGCCAGATCGTTGAGGGGGTTAACCCGACCCCCACCGGATTCGTCTAGGTATCCGACCGCATCATTGGGACCACTCATCACAGACCTTGAGTTGGGCTCACCGATCGAACCCCAACAACGATCCGGGCCACAGTTACCGGGGGTGCGGCAGCCGCGAGCGGCACCGCCGTTCGGCGAACGCCGCTAGCCTCCGTCGACGTGATCGCTATGGCATTTCGTAACCTTTCCGCGATTCGCATCGCCGACTAGGGCGTTCTTCCGCCCGTTTAAGGCCCGCCAACTCAGCAGATGCTCGGCTCGAGAGAAGAGGACCTAGGTTCCTGAACAATGAACGCAGTATCAATCAGAGCGCGCTGCGCCTTGAGCGCCCGGTTTACGTCCCCCACGATCACCGATTCTGCCCTTCTAGCATGTCTGCCATACGCCACGTTGGCGCACGTCGTTAGATGTTGCGTGGACTCTGTCGTATCCGTCATCGACTTCGCTATTAAAGATCATCCCGGGCGCAGCACTCAGTGCCACTCAAGTTCGACCGGCCGACCGGGATGGCGCCCATTCAGGCTTCCCGCGGGCTCGGCGATCTAGATTCAGAGTTGAAATGAAGTTCCCAATCCTGCGGCCGAGGTCGCTTATCAACCGCAAATCGATCAAAGACGATGCGATGGCGGGGATGGTGCTTGGTGTCGAAAGTGTGCCCGACGGCCTGGCCAGCGGCCTGCTCGCAGGCGTCAACCCTGTCGCCGGCCTCTACAGTTATATATTTGGACTTGCCGGCGGCGCGCTCTTTACCAGCACCGCATTCATGGCGATCCAAGGCACCGGTGCGATGGCGATCATCGTTGCCGATGTCGACCTTGCGTCACGTGATGATCCGAGTCGGGCATTGTTCACCCTGTCGGTACTCACCGGCGTCGTGATGGTCCTTGCCGGCCTGCTTCGCCTCGGTTCGGTGCTGCGCTTCGTATCGGACTCCGTGATGACCGGGTTCATCACGGCGGTGGGCATCAATATCGTGCTGGGTCAACTTGACGACTTCACCGGCTACGACGCAGAAGGTGGGGGCCGCATCGCCCGAGCGTTTGACCTGGCCTTCCACTTAACGAAGATAGAACTTCCAACTGTCACCGTCGGCATCGTGACTGTTGCATTGATCGTGATCCTCCAGCGGACAAAACTTGGTCCGCTCGGTCTCGTGGTTGCGGTGTTCGCCGGATCGGCTACGGCGGGGATCTTCGACTTTTTCGACTACGACGTCGCTCGCGTACGAGATATCGTTGACGTCCCCAGATCGTTGCCGTTGATCACTATGCCGGTGTTTCGCGACATGCCGTCACTGATCGTCCCGGCGTTCTCGCTTGCGTTCGTCGGTCTGGTCCAGGGTGCCGGCGTGTCGGCCGGATTCCCGAACGAGGACGGTTCGCCGCAGAACGAATCACAAGATTTCGTAGGGCAGGGAGCCGGTAACGTCGTTGCTGGACTCTTTCAGGGAATGCCGGTTGGCGGGTCGATGTCTGCCAGCTCGTTGGTGGCCTCAGCTGGCGCTAAGACCCGCACTGCGGCTTTTTTTGCCGCAGGAATTATGGCTGTCGTGATCCTGCTGTTCGGTGGGGTAATCGAGCTCGTCGCAATGCCATCACTTGCCGGTCTGCTAATCGTCGTTGGTGTCGGGACGATCCGGCCGACTCGGATCAAGTCGGTGGCCAAGACGGGAGCAGTGCCTTTGACGGTCATGGCGATCACGCTGGTGCTGACGATGGTGATCCCGTTGCAGTACGCCGTTCTCGTCGGTGTAGGAACCTCGATTCTTCTTTTTGTCCTCAGCCAGTCGACACGTCTGGTTACCCGCCGTCTGATGTTCCATGACGACAGCCGAGTTCAGGAAGTGGATCCTCCGGCAACGGTTCCACCCAACGAGGTCATCGTGCTTCAGCCGTACGGTGCGCTCTTCTTCGCAACTGCGTCGACACTGTTGGAGCAGATCCCCTCGGTGACGGCTGAATCGACGAACTCGGTAGTGATCCTTCGTGTCCGGGGTGCCGACGATGCTGGTGCAACACTCATCGATGTAATCAAGGGGTACGCCGCTGAGCTGCACGGGGTCAACAGCAAGTTGATGATTGTGACCGCTAATCGCAACGTGATCCGCCAACTTCGAGTGGCCGGAGCGACCGAAGTGATCGGCCCGGACAACATTTATCGCAGTACCTCATTCATCGGAGAGAGCTCCCGGCAAGCGCACGCAGATGCGGTGGCGTGGGTCGCAGAGCGCTTGTCGACCGATGCGGCCCCCGTTCATCCGATACTCGATGACGACCCAGAAAGTCAGGAAAGCTGATCGCCGACACGCCTGCGGCGCCTACATCCTGACAACACATTATCCGGCCAAGATCGCTTCTGACCTGAGCAGGACGACAACGAATCGGACTGACTCGGTCCAGTTCACAACACCCAAACGACATCCGTCATTTTGACGCCGACTTTCGCATCTCAACCACGACGAACCATTGCCAGGAATCAGCGCTGATATCTCGGCAATGATCGGTTCGGTAATCCTCATCAACATGATCGCCGCAATTAAAACGACGATCAGCTCACCAATACTGCCGATGGTCCTTGCATAGATGATGGGCGCCGGCCCCTATCCGATAGCGCCGACACCACGGCCCAAATTTGGAACGAGAATCACTGTGATGTTCATCATTGCCGGCGAGATCGTGACAGTCGCCAGCACGATGTTGCTCGCCGCTTGCCCGGCCTTTGACGGAACTACGAGTCCGATCAGACGCCGGAAAAACTATTGTCGCCAACAAGATCTGTTCAATTAAATTACGCAGCGCCGACCGAACTTCGGTCAGTGCTCACACCAATCACCAGGATGAACGAATGCGGTCCCCCCCACGGCCTTGTGAGCGGCGGAGATGCAGCGGTCAGATCCGTTAGCGGTCTGATCCTCGATGCACTCATCGCGTTGTGTTCAGCGGGCTTACACGAAAATCGCACATCGGAGCGATTCGATAAGTCCCTGCGAGATTTCACGGCAAGACCGACTTATTCGACTCGACTCCAGTACCTCCCGTTCGTGGCTTCTGGGCCGACTGAAGCGGATGTCCTCGGTAGTCATCGTTGTGAGCCTCACGGTGGATCTTTTCTTGATCGCATCGACTGGCACGGTCAATTTCATTGAGGGGGCGACTCCGCACATTGGGACGATCATTGGCCGCTCGCTGGCTGCGTTGATGACCGTTTCCATCGAAGATGTCAACCAAGGTCACGTGAGGCCCGAATCATGCTCGTCGTTAATTTCCTGCGCCGATCGGGAGCGTTGGCCAATGCGTTGGCACGGCGGGACCGACGTCGGTATTCGGGTGGGTCTTAACACCCAAGCGGGCCTTGGAATGCGACCGCCCCGACGAGCGAACTCGTCGGGGCGGCCTTAGGGATTGTTCACGAAGTTGGGTTACCAGAACCCAGGTTCGCGCTCTGAGTCAGGAAAGCAGCTTTGCCTTCTGCGCCTCAAACTGCTCGGCGGTGATCACGCCACTGCTCTGCAGGTCGCTGAGCTTGGAGATTTCGTCGGCGACACCGCCAGATGTTCCTGCGGCCTGGCGCACGTAGGCATCCATCTGGTCCTGCTGGTCCTTTGCTCGTTGCAGGTCACGTTCACGCATGCTGTCGCCACGTGCGAGCACGTAGACCAACACACCAAGGAGGGGCACTGCGATCACCAGCAGGAACCAGGCAGCCTTCGCCCAGCCACCGATGTCATGGCTCCGGAAAATATCGAAGATCACCTGGAACAAAAGGAACAGCCAGGCGATCCAAATGAACAACATCAACATTGTCCAGAACACGTTCAGAAGCGGGTAATCGTAAGCAAGCATGTATTTCTCCTCGTTGAGTAAGCGCTGTCGTAGGCCGCAGATACCGCCATACGAGCCGGAAGTATATCGATTACGGGCTCTCTACCCGCGTATCCATAATCGTCTGAGCGTTTAGCTGCGCAGTCCATCCGGTCCAACGACAACGTCCCGACCTAGGGTTGATGTGGTGCCGACAATTGTCGACGGTTCAGCCGAATGACCTCCGATCAGCCAAAGGGCCGCCTGCGACGACTGCAATCGCCGGCGTGGATCGCCGCAGGAGTGCTGGGGGTGGTTGGAGTTGCCTGGCTGGTATCGGTGATTTCGAGCGCAGTAACCGACATCGACATTAGTCGTATTAGCCACCCGTACGCGATTGTGTTCATATTCGTCACCTTCGACGCTGTTGTGCCGATCCTCCCGAGCGAGTCGCTACTCAACACCGGTTCAGTGCTCGCAACGCAAGAAGGTTCGAACATCGAGATCTGGCGACTGATCGTCGCCGGATCGGCCGGAGCGATTATCGGCGATTCGATTCTCTACTGGATCTCACGCACCGTGCTTCGCGGATTCATGTCGAATCGAGTCGCCCAGGCGGAACAGAACGAGAAGGTTGCCGACACCCTGGCGATGCTCCAGGACCAAGCACCGATGCTGATCGTGTTCGGACGGTTTGTACCTGGTGTTCGTTTCGCAGTCGGCGCGACGATGGGCATCACTCGGTTCTCCTACCAACGATTTCTTTTTTGGGACATCGTCGGCGGTATCGCGTGGGCCTCATTCGCGTGCATCTCATCGGCGTTGGTATCGACTGCAATCGGAGATCAGCCACTGATCTCGATGGTCGTTTCGATCGTCATCACATCAACCATCCTTGCCCTCCTCTACCAACGCGTAAAGCGTGGCTGGGACACATCAAAGCACACGACGACCGAGGGCGAGTAGAAGCTCTTCTGACCCCGCTTGTGCTCAGCGATTCTCCTTGTCTTCCGCTCAGCTTCACGACTCAGTAACCGGCTCATCCGCATATTCCTCACCGAGTTGCCACGGCCACCGGCCTCTGAGTTCCACCACAATCGACCACGCCAGAAACGTTCGCACCACGACGAGGACGCCGAGTGCCGAAACGTTTTCCAACGTGGGCTGAAGCGTGACCGTTCGAATGACATCGGCGGCGATCAGCAGATCAAGTCCAAGCAGAAGGCCGCGTCCAGTCTGGCGCTTGATCGACCGGATACCGGCTGCCACGTCTTTCTCAAAAGCGTCACGAGCTCCGACGACCATGGCAATCAGGACCGAAACTGCAATGACGGCGATCGCGACGATCTCAATCCATTCGGAGACGTGCTTCGCAAGCTCCCAATCGCCAATCATCGGCCCGTCGCCGGATCGGAGTATCTGGTTGCTCACGCGACCGACATGATCTGGGAAATGCCAAGTATCTGACGGTCGTATTTGAGCATAAAAATCGTCTCCTCATTCAAAAAGCTGCGAGTCCGGGGCCCTTCACAAACGTTAGCTGACATGGCCTAACAGTCGCCCATGAGGTCAAGGGTGGGCCGAAGCCGAGAGTCATGGGTGGCCTGAGCTAGCTTCGGGGACATGTCACATCGCGGTAGATGCCTGTGCGGTTCGATCACATATGAATTGGCCGGCGATGTCATCGCCACAGCGGTCTGCCATTGTGAGAACTGCCAAAGACAGAGTGGTGGTGCGTTCTCGGTGAATCTGGTTGCACACGAAAGCCAGCTCTCGGTGACCGGGGATCTCACTACATTCGAGGATCGAGGACAGCACGGCGACAGCGTCTACGTCTTACGCCGCTTCTGCGGCTCATGCGGTTCGCCGATTTACTCCGCCCTGGTCGACACTGATGGCGTGATCGCAGTTAAGGCTGGCACGCTCGACGAGAAGGCCGACATCTTGCCAACGGTCGAAGCCTGGTGCGAACACAAACAACCGTGGGTTGATCTCCCTGGAATGGCTGTGTCAATGAATCGAGAGTGACGCCTGGGATCGGCGGTAACCAGCATGTTTGGCTCTAAGGACATCGCGACGATTGAGGGTCAAGCCTCAACTGGTTTCCTCCGCACCAGCGAACTGGTGGTCCGAGTGCAATCAAAAAATCCCTGGGAGCTGTGCTACCAGGGATTTCTCGGGTGGAGACGATGGGAATCGAACCCACGACCCCCTGCTTGCAAAGCAGGTGCTCTAGCCAACTGAGCTACGTCCCCTTCAAACGGTGTCCCTGCTACGGGTACCGAGGTGAGGATATCGCCGCTACGTGCATGCGGCACCCACGGCTAGACACATACCGTGCGGGATAGAAACAACTAGAAGCGCATGAGCACGCGCTGAAATCCGTTAGTCGTCTTTGAGTGCCACGGCGTTCGGCGTGACGTTTATCTTTGGCTCGTACTCGGCTACACGAACAGCGCGTCCGAGACCCGAGAACTTCGCAGCGAGGTCGCTGCGGCAGGTAGCGCAGGGTCCGTAGTAATCGTCAACAGCAGATGTTTGGCAGCGCGGGCACGAGAACTCCACGCAGGTGACGTTACAGCGCGTACGATCGCGACCGATGTCCGATCACCTTCCGTCGTCGCCTGCCGCGGGCGGTGACGAACCCACACCTCCGCGTGGCACGTCAGACGCTGGTGCAAGATCAAGCCCAACCAATGGGCGTGGAAACGATGCCACCGAACACGAGGTATGGGACGTCGACGATTGGGGTGAACCCAACTATCTCGTACGGCGCGCCCTAGTCGTCGCCGTCGTGGTCGCTGCGGTTGCCGGAACAGCCATTCTTGCCAGTCAATTCATCGGGAGTGACAAATCTTCCACGCCACCTACGTCAATCGCTGCAGAATGGGACACCATCGTGGTACTCAGCAACGATGAAATTCGGCTCCTCGACCGCGATTCCACCGATGAAATCAACGCATTCACAACATTCGATGACCTCCTCGACGCGCAAACGCTCGTTGCTGGCAACGTGCTCGTGACCATGACCGACGAGGGCCGCATCACTCAAACCAATCTGGGCGATGGTTCCGAACGTCGTAGCCGATCCGGACTCGACGAAACGCTGCAAATCGCCCCGGATAATCCGTTTATCGCGCTGTCGGGACTCGAAAGTGGTGGCGATGTAACCATTATCGATACCCGCAGTCGTTCTGCGCTCAGTGTCGCCGATACAGCCGGACTCGATGACCCGCTGATCTTCACCACCGATGTACTCGTCAACGCCGCCGGGACCTACGTTGCGGTTCCCGTGCCCACCGCATTCCAATCCGTGGTCATCAATCTCGAAACAGAGACGTCCACAGCACTCGCAGGGAGGGTGATCGCCCTTGATGATGCTCGTGTGGTCACCGAGCAGCCTGGGGGCGGCGAGTCCGAACTCGAGTTCTATGACGTCACAGGCGACCGCCTCGGTTCGGCTGATGTGCCGAGCCCGCAGGCCATGCTTCTTCGCCCCAACGGCTCGATGCTGGCCGTCTCGACCGATGGAACGATCATCACCGCCGACGCCGACGGCTCCGTAAATGACGTAGGGACCCTGACCGACCCCGATGGTGTCCCGATCGAAATCACCGACGGTTTCACCGTTGCCGACAGGCAACGGCTCATCGCAGTCGGAGAACGCCGCGTGTTCATCCTCGATTCCGACGGACGGCAACTGGGCGTCGCCCAAGGGTCCGTGTCGACCGTTGTCCGCAGCGGCGCACGATGTGTGATCGTCGGTGGAGCCGGGAGCAACGCCGGAGCGCAAGTCGTCGACGTCGAAACCGGCAACACAATCGCAGACATCAATCGTGGGGTAGTGAATGGCACCTCCGAGGACGGATGTACGGCGTCGATCATCGGTGATGTACCGACGCTGGTACGCAACAACGAGATCATCGAAGTCGATGCCGATGCGATTGCCGCTATCGCTCCCGACGGGCAGTCATACATTGCGCTCAATGGGCGCGATGCCGAGTACGTCGACATCGACGACGGCAACCCGGTCAGAATTGGTCGGCGACTTGCGGTGGTCCACTTTGGTGAGCGCTGATGGTGAGTCGACCCGTCGACGCTGACGACGAATTCATCGAAATCGATGACGGCGACACCATCTGGCGCTTCGAACGCGACTTCATGCACTCCAACTGGACATGTCTATTCGGGAACGGCTGCAAGGGGATTCTTGCCGAAGAGGCAGAGACTTTGAATCAAGGTTGCTGCTCGCTCGGCGCGCACTTCGGTGATGGTGAGCCGGGCCAGGCCGAGGCGAGACAGTTGTCGGCGTACGTCTCTTTCCTCAGTCCCGAGCAGTGGCAGTACCACGGGATCGACACCGTGTACGGCGACGACGAGCGCACACACACCCGTGTTGTCGACGGTGCATGTGTGTTCCTCAACCGCCTCGGATTTGCAGGTGGGGAGGGCTGCGCATTACACATCGCCGCAGTCGAGGCCGACGAATCACCAATCGAATGGAAACCGTCGGTGTGCTGGCAGCTTCCACTCCGCGTCGCTTGGACCCTGGCCGACGAGACAGAGCCCGAAGGACCCGAGGTGGCCACCGTCCGTCGCTGGTCGCGAGTCGATTGGGGCGACCACGGAACGAAAATGGCGTGGTGCTGCACCGAACGAACCGAGGGCGGCGAGGCGTACTCTGGCGACATAAAAGTCGTCGACAGCCTCGCCGACGAACTGTCGACGCTCGCCGGTGATGCGGTCTACGTCAAACTCCGCCACCGACTTGACTAAGCCGTGTAGTTCTGCTGTGAGATTCATCTCATGTCAGGCACTGGATGGAACACCGAAATCCTGGAGGGGTACGGTCGCGCAATGCGCGTTGACGTGATGACCTTCCCCAAGCCGCTCGCCGTGATGGGCTCGGCGGCGGAAACCGCCAAGCGGTCGGGTTTCGATGGGATGCTCTTGACCGAAGGTGGCCGCACGGCCTTTACCGCCGCCACAGCAGCCGCGCTCGGGGCACCGGGGCTGGAGCTATCGACCGGAGTCGCCGTCGCCTTTCCCCGCAGTCCGATGATCACCGCCCAAAATGCCTGGGAGGTCCAAGAGTTGGCCGGAGGCCGATTCCGCCTCGGGTTGGGCACCCAGGTGAGGACCCACGTGGTCCGGCGCTACGGCGCCGAGTTCGGGCACCCAGGACCACGACTACGTGACTATGTGCGTGCCGTGAAGGCCTGCTTTGCGGGCTTCCGCGGCGAACCCCTCGACCATCACGGCGACTTCTACGAATTGACTTTCCTCAACCAGCAGTGGAGCCCAGGGCCACTCGACGTTGCCGATCCGAAAGTCGACATCGCTGCTGTGAACCCCTGGATGCTCACGATGGCTGGCGAAGTCGCTGATGGCGTCCATGTGCACCCCATTGGCGAACCGGGCTACATCAAACGCCATGTGTTGCCGTGCCTCTCGGAGGGCGCCATTCGTGCTGGGCGCCCGGCGGGAGATGTCGACCTAATCGTGCCGGTGACGACCATCGTTGGCAGCACCGACGAACAGCGGGACGCGTCGCGTGAGCTCGCTCGGGCGTCGCTCTCCTTCTACGGCTCGACGCCGAACTACGCGTTCATCTGGGACGAAGCGGGCTTTGAGGGGACGACCGCAAGGATTCGCGTAAAGCAGAAGTCGGGTGACTTGGCGGGTATGGCTGCTGAGATCACCGACGACCACTTGGCCGCTTTCTGCACCGAAGCCGACTGGGACGACCTTGCCGACCGTCTAATCGAAACGTACGGCGGTACGGCGAGCAGGCTCGTGCTATACAGCGCAGGGACCGCCGACGACCAGACACTCGAGCGGTACGGCAGCGTCGCACGCTCGATCTCGGAGCGGACCGCCGCAGGGTGAACGTTGCACCGGGCACCGCAGTACTAGCGGGAGTTATTATGGCAGTCACCGCGTGCGGGGCGACGCAAATCCGGCCCGACCTCGACACACTCGACGTAGCCAGCGCAGCTGCGGTCGGTGTGCGTTCTGAAGGGTGCAGCCCGAGCGACGACATCGGCAGCGGCTCGATGATCGACGTCGATCTCGCGCTAACGGCTGCCCACGTTGTGGCCGGTGCGACAGATATTCGAGTCGTCGATGCCTCCGGTGCCGAACATGCAGCCGACGTAGTGGTATTCGATCCCGAGCTCGACATCGCCGTGCTCCGCACCGCGCAACCGATCGGCACACCTCTGACCGTCGGCGCCCCCACCAAGTCCAATGACCGAGGGAAGATCGTGACGTTTCGCGGCAACGACGAGCAGCGCAGCCTGGTCGTATCGCGAGTAACCGTGATCCGCACCGTCGACATCGACACCACTGACATCTACCTCGATCGCAACGTCAGGCGCGCAGGTTTCGAGGTCGCCGCCGAGATCGAAGCTGGAGACTCAGGCGCAGTCGTCGTGCTCCCCGGTGGCATTGCCGCCGGAATGATCTGGGCAAAGAGCACCCAGCGCAACGGTCGGGCCTGGGCTGTCGACCTGCCGCTCGAACTCGGTGACGCCGACCACCGGTCGACGCTGATCGATCCCGTCGCCATCGGAGACTGCACGAATTGACCGGTACCAGGTGCCTTACGATCAGGCGCTGATGACGCGCACCGGGCCTAGTACGCGGTCGGTGTAGGCGTTAGCGAAGGTTCCATTCGAGTCGAGTTGTCGGCGCGCGTTCTGGAAACGGTCCCATTCGGGGTACCGGCTGGCCAAGGTGTTGGCCGATTGGAAGTGCAGCTTGCCCCAGTGCGGCCGGCCGCTGTAGTCGTTCATGATGTTTTCGACGCCTTGGAAGTAGGACTCGTAGGGCGCGCCGATGTACTGGTGCACGGCAATCCAACCCGACAGCCGACCGTTCGCGGTCGACAACGGAATGTTGTCCCCAGCAGATGCACGTACCTCGATCGGGAACAACGGAGGGAACGGCAACGACGCCACCAGGGCACCGATTCGAGCGATCGCATCGGGAACCGCATCGAACGGGATCCCGTACTCCATCTCGACAAAGCGCACTCGGCGGGGGCTACTGAAAATCCGATCGCTTCGGTCGATCAGCTCACGTTCGGACGCAGCAGACGTGATCAACTTGGCGATCCGGGGAGCTGCCTTGGGATAGCGCCGACCCACCCGGCACACGGTGCCAAAGGCCAGGTTTTCGGCGATCCACTTGTCGCGGATGTAGGCGGGCTTGGACTGCGGTGCGGCGGGCATCCCGGTCAACGTGTTTCGCTTCACCTGGCAGCGCCGGGCGCCAGGCATCCAGTAAAACTCGACGTGGTCGGTGGCGTGCATCACCCGCTCGAAATCGGCGAGCAGATCGGCGAGCGGCTCGATGGTCTCGACCGCCTGGAGATTAAACATCGGGACGCACCGCAGTGTCACCTCGGTAACAATTCCGAGTGCCCCGAGGCCGACCCGCGCAACCGTCAACAACTCGGGATCATTGTCCTCATCAGTCCGACAGATGCTGCCGTCGCCGGTGACGATCTCCATGCCGACGACAACCGTGGCGATGTTCCCGTGACCGGCACCCGTTCCGTGCGTCGCCGTGCCAATTGCGCCGGCAATCGACTGCATATTGATATCGCCGAGATTGGGCATCGCAAGACCCCGTGACGCCAACTCCTCATTCAGGTCGTAGAGCCTGATGCCAGCCTGAACCGTGACGTCAAACCCATCCGGCCCGCCAACCGCGAGCACCCGATTCATCGCATCCAGCGACAGTAAATGTCCGTCGGTCATAGCGATGTCAGTGAACGAGTGCGCGCCACCGATCACCTTCACCCGCTCGCCGGCCTCGGCTGCAGTCCGCACGATCGCGGCGACCGCAGTCGTGGACGTCGGCAAGTGCACGCCGACGGGAACACAGCGTTGATTCCCTGCCCAATTCTTCGTCGGAACACCCACTTATCTGACACTAGGCCCGCTCTCGAACCAAGCCACACCCCAGCAGGCAAGGCCGCTGGTTCAGAGTGTTCGCAGGACGTCGATCGTTCGTTCGATCTCTGCAGCGGTCGTCGTGCAGTGAACCGAAAGCCGCACCATCGACAACATCCCTCGACTCTCCATGTCGGCGCGCGCCGAATTGACGTGTGTCGTCGATACGTTGATCTGCTCGGCTGAGAACATCGTCGCAATCTCTGATGCCGACGCCGTCGGGTGCGTCGCTGTGACAATGCCACACCGATCGACCCCTTGGTCGTGCACCCGTAACCCGACCTCCCGCAATCCCGATCGAAGCTCCTCGGCACGTTGCCTGATGGTGCTCTCGATCCGCTCGATACCGAGTCCGATTGCGTGATCGACTGCCGCCCCCAGCCCCAGCCAAGCCGCGTGATCAAACTCCCAGTATTCGAAACGACGAGCTCCGTCAACGAATTCGTACCGGTCGAGGGCGACCCATTCAGCACCGTGATGATCGGGCTGCGCTGGCGTGATCCGCTCGATGACTGAATCGCGGGCATAGAGAAATCCGGTGCCGCGCGGACCACGGAGAAACTTGCGGCCGGTTGCGGCGAGGAAGTCACATCCAATCGAAGCAACGTCAATGTCGATCTGGCCGACGGCCTGGCATGCGTCGAGCAGGAACGGCACAGAGGCCCGCTCGGTGAGTTCGCCAACTGCTGCGGCGGGGTTAACGAGGCCACCACTCGTCGGGATCCACGCAAGTGAAACGACGGCGACCTCATCGGGGCGCGCGAGAGCCGCCGCGAGCCGGTCGAGGTCGATCTGACCGTCAGGGTCACTCGGGATCTGGTCGATCTTCACGCCCCGCACCTCGACCGCGCGCAAAAAGGCAACCCAGTTCGCACCGTAGTCGTGGTCGTGGGTGATGATCCGCTGCCCGGCACGCATCGGAATCGACCAGAACGCAGCGTTCCACGCAGCTGTGGCGTGCTCCGTGCGAGCGATCTCACGCGGGTGCGCACCAAGCATCGTTGCAATCGAGGTATAGACGGCAACCTCGTCAGCGGCCACGTCGCGCGCCGCCTCGTATCCTCCACGCGACGCCTCACGTCGCAGATGTTCGATCTGTGTGTCGAGGACCACCTGGGGAGGCAACGACGAACCGGCGTGGTTGAGGTGAACCAACTCGTCCGTGCAGCCAGGAGTGACCGCACGAATCAACGCGACTTCGTCGTCGGTGAACGGGGTTGTCATCGCGCCAGTCTGGCTTGCCCTCGGCACATCAGTCAGTGCTCGACATTGGCTCTGCGACAATGACTCATTGATAGCGACTGATCAAAGGCCACGTCGCCTTTCGTCATACGCCGAGGCCGGTGCAACCGCTGGGATAGGATCGGGTTTGGTGAGGGCGTCGAGAATCGCGTTCTCGACGACTTCGGTCAATGCAGGGTGAATGTAAAGGACTGAACGGGCCACCTTCTCCGCAGGAGTGTCAAGCTCCATCGCCTGGATGATCGGCTGGATCAATGTTGCTGCCTGCGGGCCAATGATGTGAGCGCCCACGAACAGCCCGGTCTGCGCGTTCACGATGACCTTGGCGAACGATGTCTCGTCGACGAGTGCCCACCCGTACGCCGTTCCGGCGTAATCCCGGCGGCCGACCTTGATCGGCAAACCAGCCTCGACGGCCTGCACCTCAGTCAAGCCAACCGTTGCGATCTGCGGATGTGAGAACACCGCCCCGGGTATCGCCTTGTAACTCTGATGGCGGACGTCGCCCGGGTGGGCAATGTTCCAGAACGCCACCGCCGCTTCGGCGTTCGCGAGATGTTTCAACTGGTAGCTGTTCGCCACGTCGCCAATGGCCCAGATACCCGACACGTTGGTGGCCAACGTGTCGTCGACCTGGACAGTTCCGTGACGGTGACATTTAATCCCAGCGGCGTCAACATCGAGTAGATCGCTGTTCGGTTGGCGGCCGGTTGCGACCAGCAGTTCGTCGAAGATCAACTCCTCACCCCCACAGACGATCGAGATCCGAGCGTCATTACGTCGGCTCACCTTCGTCGGGACATGGCCGAGACGGAGATCGACGCGTGCGCTGAACACCTCGGTGAACCGCGTCGCGACCTCATCGTCGAAGCCCCGCAACAGGCCGTTCGACCGGTTCATCAGCGTCACCTTTGCGCCAAGCCCCGAAAAAACATGGCCCATCTCGACGGAGATAAACCCGCCGCCGATAATCCCGAGGCGCTCTGGGAGTCGGTCGAGGCGCATAATCGTGTCAGACGTGTGGAATCCAGTTTCGACGAGGCCGGGGATCGACGGGATTACGGGTCGTGCACCTGCTGCAAGCAGAATGTTCGGTGCAGTTATTCGACGGCCTTCGACATCCAGGATCTTCTCAGTAACGAATTGCGCAGTTCCCTCAATGAGGGTCACGTTCGACGTGCCCGTTGCCCGATAGTCGCGCCCACCGATGGAAATGTCGTCGATGCGGCCGAAGATGCGGTCCCTGATCGCACCCCAGTCGGCTGCGTTGAACTGTGTATCAATACCGAACTTCGCTGAATGCTGTGCTTCATAAGCTTTGTCCGCAGGGAGCACAAACATTTTCGATGGGATGCACCCCACGTTGAGGCACGTTCCCCCGAAGGTGCTCCGCTCAACGATCGCAATTCTCCAGTTGGCGAGGAAATCGGGAATTGAGTTCCCCGACCCTGATCCAACGATGATCAGGTCGTAGCGCTCAATGTCGTTAGAAGCTTCAGTCACGTCCCCATCCAACACAATCGAGCGCCGATTCCTTCCGGTCATCGCGATTTAGCCCGCCCGGTTGCGAGGAGTACTGCCGATCGGCAACAGTGAGACGGTGTTCGATCGACGCACCGGCGACGGGTTCATCCGATGTGGCGACGGCCGCGTCCGTTGGGGCATCTTCGGCGCAGCAGGCGTCATCTTTGTCGTGCGCGAACCCGACGGGCCGCGAGTGATGCTCCAAAAACGCTCGGCGATGTCACACGAAGGTGGCACCTGGTCGTGCGCAGGCGGCGCCCTGCATCAAGGCGAATTGCCTTACGATGGAGCGCTGCGCGAAGCCGTCGAAGAAGTTGGTGACATTCCAGGTGCCCCGGTCATGCTTGGCGAGTATGTGTTCAACCCCTCACACGACTGGGCTTATACAACGGTTGTCGTAGAGGTCGAGCAGCGCTTCGGGAGTTCGTTGAACTTCGAGACCGACGATGTCGGCTGGTTCACGGTTCAAGAAGTCGACACACTGGCCACCCACGCCGGTTTCGATGCGGCATGGCCACACCTCAAACCATTTATCCTCGCCGACTGAGCGGCGGACTGTTCAAGAACGACGCCCTAGCTTAGATTGATGCTGGCGTCTCTCCGCTGCTCACACCGACGAGGTGGGTGTAGTCGTTGTATCGCGTCATCCGCCACCCTCCGACCGGCTCGACCGTCCACTCGCTGATCGAGGAGTTCATTGGGCTAGCAAGCGGAACCATCGATAGGTCAGACGACGGGTCGGCAACGGTTCCATGCCACCGCGTGATGGCAGTCACCATGATCACGCCTCCGTGACATACAACCCACGTGGTGCGCCCTCGGCCCTCCTCCGCCACCCGGTTGATCGCCGAGGTCACTCGGGTGGAGAAGTCGATACCCGACTCGCCTCCGGGGGACAGAGGGTTCGACCAGTCCGTCCACGGCGCCTTGCCGTATTTTGCGGTGTACTCGGAGATCGTGAGGCCTTCCGCCTCACCCGAGGTCCGCTCCATGAGGTCCGGGAACTGTTCGACAGTGAGCCCGGTCGGGCTGGCGGCGATCTCGGCAGTATGTACGGCCCGGCGCATCGTCGACACCACGACACGGTCCGGCTGCATTGCAGGGTCAATGGCGAGCCGGTCGCGAAGCGCCTCAGCCTGCGTCACCCCGAGCTCGGTCAAGCCACCGCAAGTCTCCTGGCCTGAGAGCCAACCGCCGGCGTTCGAAGCCGATTCCCCGTGGCGTATCAACACGACACGCGTCTGCGCTATCCCAGAATCTACCATCCGCCGAGCATGACAGACCGGGTCCCCGAAGCCTCATCCGGATCAGCGTCACAGCACTTGAACATGTTGCGAAGCCTCGGCGACGGGGTGCCTGTACTCTCGAAACTATTACGACTCAGACCGTGCATGGTGCTTGCCACCACGATTGCCCCGACTCGTGCGGATGGACGGTCACCGTCGACCATTCGACTTCGGCGCCCGTTGCGGTGAAGTTGCGCGGCAACCCCAACCATCCGTTCTCCCGAGGCGAACTTTGCCCGAAGGTCAACCGGTTTCTCGACCGCGTTTACAGTCCCGATCGCATTCTGCATCCACTCCGGCGCACTGGACCCAAGGGCTCAGGCGACTTCGAACCGATCTCGTGGACAGAAGCACTCACCGAGATCGCCCTGCGACTGCATGAAGTAATCGACACCCACGGTGGCGAGGCGCTACTCCCCTACTCCGACGCCGGCAACCAAAGCCTTTTGTCGATGTTCGGAGCCGGCAACCGGTTCTTCAACCACCTTGGCGCAACTCAACTTGAACGAGCGATCTGCGGGGTGACGGTGGGTGCGGGTACCGCTATGACCAACGGGTCCGGCGCCAGCCTCGAGGCCACCGAAATGATCCACTCCCGACTGATCGTGTTATGGGGGACGAACACGCGCCTCACCAATCGCCATCTCTGGCCGACCATCGAAACGGCCCGCACGAATGGTGCACGCATCGTGGTAATCGATCCAATCCGCACACTCACCGCTGAAGCTGTCAACGCCGACCGAGGTGATCGCTTCATCCAACCGCTACCGGGCACCGACATCGCAATGCTTCTGGCAATGATGCATGTCATCATCCGTGACGGGCTAACAGATGATGAGTGGATCATTGCGCACACCACGGGATTCGATGAACTCTGCGACGCTGTCATGGAGTGGACGCCGGAGCGTGCGGCCCAAGTCTGTGGTGTCGACACTCAAATCATTGAGTCGTTGGCGATCGACGTCGCCACAACTCGACCGACTGCCGTACGGACACTCATCGGCCCCGAGCACCACGAAAACGGTGCAATGTTCTTCCGCACCCTCGCCTGCCTTCCAGCTCTCACCGGAGCGTGGCGCGATCGCGGTGGTGGGTACTCCCGAAGTGTTGGATTTTGGACCGAACGTCAGATCGACCACGACGCGCTATCACGACCCGACTTAATCCCAACTAGCCCATCGGGTGAGCAGCCCCGCACGGTCAATATGAGTCGCCTCGGTTCGGTGCTCACCGACCTTGACCCTGCAATCCATGCGATGATCATTTGGAACTGCAATCCACTCGTCACAGTCCCCAATGCCGAACTGATTCGTCGCGGACTTGCCCGTGACGACATATTCATCGTGGTCCATGAGCAGTTCCTCACCGACACAGCCCGATATGCCGACATCGTGTTGCCCGCCACCACACAACTAGAAGCTGACGACGTGGTCTTCCCGTGGGGGCATCTGTGGGTCACTTACAACGCAGCTGCGATAGCACCGCAGGGTGAGGCGTGCAACAACACCGAGTTGTTCCGCAGAATCGCTGCGGCCATGCAACTGAACGAAGCATCACTGTACGACGATGACCAAACGCTCATGCGCGATGCTCTCTCAACAATCGACCTTAAAGAACTTCGCCGTGAAGGCTGGCTTCAAGCACCGTACCCAGACGACGGGCGACCGTTCGGCGACCCTGACGATGCCACTCCGTTCCCGACCGATTCGGGCAAAGTCGAGTTCGCCTCCGACCAACTCGAGATGATCGGCCAACCCCGGATCCCGACCTTTGTCGCCCCGCGCGAAAGTCTCGGTGGTGACTGTGCCCTGACGTCCCGCTTCCCGTTTCAGCTGTTAACTCCGAAGCACCATTCCCGATTCTTGAACTCCGGCTACGCCCAGTTGCCGAAACACGGACCGACCGAGGGTGGCCCGTTCGTGGAGCTGTGTGCTCAAGACGCCGTAATGATCGGAGTTGCCGACGGGGACTTCGCATGCGTCAAAAACGATCGAGCGGCAATCGAGGTCATCGTGCAGATCTCCGAACGAGTACGTCCTGGTGTTGCCGCTATTCCGTTCGGCTGGTGGAGTGACCACCACTCCGATGGCCGGGTTGCGAATGCACTGACAAACGACGCGCTCACCGACTGGGGCGGAGGTGTTGCATTCAGTGACACGCTAGTTGCGATCACACCAGTCAAGACAACCCCTTGACCCCGACCTCGTGGTACAACAGACACCCGTCATCCACCGAGCGACCGTCGATCATCATCTCGACAATCGCTACCGTCGCCTCATGACCGAAACGCCGCACGGCACAACGGGCCGTGGCATCGTTGACCGCCAGGCGCTCACCGATATTATCCCGCTCGCCATCCCTGCGATCCCATTCGGTTTTATCGTGGGCCTCGCCGTAACAGAGTCGGCGATGCCCCAGTGGGTGGCCTGGTTGACAGCGCCGCTCATCTTCGCCGGCGCCGCCCAGCTCGCGATGATCACCCTCGCAGGAGCTGCATCGCTCTGGGCAGTAATTACTGCCGTACTCGTCATCAACATCCGCCACGTCATGTACAGCGCTGCGCTCGCCCCAACCTTCCGTAAGCAACCGCGCTGGATGCGACGGGTTGGGCCGTTTTTGCTGGTTGACCAGACGTTCGCGCTCGCTTCGCTCCAGACCCACCGAGCTCCCGCTGATTTCCGGCGCTACTACCTGACTGTCGCAGTAACCCTCTACGCCGTCTGGAACGTCGTCGTTCCGCTCGGGATGTTGGTCGGGCCGGTCGTCCCTGAGTCTTGGCGTCTCGACCTCGCACCACCGATCATGTTCGCTGGCCTGACGCTGCTCGCCATCAAAAAGATCCCGGCAGCGGTGGCTGCCATGGTCGGTGGGTTTGTATCACTTGCCACGATTGACCTCCGTGATCGACTCGGCATCGCAGTCGGCGCAATCGCCGGCGTCATCGCTGGCGCTATCGCCGAACAGATCATCGAACGGCGTGCCTGCACCGCAAGACCAAGACCCCCACAGGAACCACTGCGTTGAGCACGACGGCGGCCCTTGTTGCTCTCGCCTGCGGTGCGATCGGCACCTACTTTGCCCGGAGCGGTCTGATCCTGTTGCTTGCCGATCGCGCCCTCCCTGCATCAGTCGAACGAGCACTCCAGAACGTCGGCCCCGCCGTGCTCGCCGCTCTCACCATTAACCTCGCAGTCGGCAGCAGGGGCTTAGGTGAAGTCGAGTTCATCGAGGTCGCCGCTCTCATCGTCGCAGGCCTGGTGACCGTCTGGCGCAGGAATCTGATCTGGACCTTCGTTGTCGGCATGGCGACCATCTGGATGCTTGGCGCGCTGACCTAACGTCGCTCCCCGAGCCCGTGGGACGGCAGCGGTAACCTCAATGAAATGGCCGGCGAACTGATTTACGCATTTCGTGTCATGCGCCTCCCCCTTCTGGATGCCGGCGGGTCACCGATCGGCCGTATTGTGGATCTCGTTGTCGTCCCCGGACGTCCGGCGCGACACGGCAAGTCAGCGAGCGCACCTCGCCTTGTCGGGTTCGTGGCCGACAGCCAACGGCGCCGGATCTTCGTCAACGCGAATCGCGTCGGCGAGCTCAACGGCGATGGCGCTCGACTCAAGAGCTGGGATGTCGACCTCAACCCGTTTAAGCCTCGGCCTGGTGAGGTGCTTATCGGCAAAGAACTGATCGACCGACGGATAGGCGATGAGATCGTAAGTGACATTGGGTTGGAGTCCATCAGTGACGGTCGGTCGTCGTGGTGGGAAATCAACAAAGTCCGACTCGCTCGAAAAGGCAGTCTTGGTAGACGGTCCACGTACCGACTCGCCGACGCTAAGGAGGTTCCCGGTCTGTTCGACAACCCCACGTCGATGGAGGCTGAAGCCGCTCGTCTCCGTGATTTCCACCCCACCGAAGTGGCCGCAGTGATCCGGGCGCTTCCGGATCAACAACGCCGCCAACTCGCTGAGGCCCTTGACGACCAACGCCTCGCTAATGTGCTTGAAGAACTCACCGAGGAGGAGCAGGTCCGCATCGTCGAGGCGCTCGACGTTGAGCGCCTCGAAGGCGTGTTCGACGAAATGGAATACGACGACGTAGCCGACCTGCTCGGGCAGATGACTGCTGCGCAGCAGGAGCAGATGCTTGACGCGATGGACGACGAGGACGAAGCCGTCGTACGCCGTCTGCTGTCGTACGAAGCCGGAACTGCGGGCGGTTTGATGACCCCCGAGGTGATCATCCTCGGCCCCACCTCCACCGTCGCAGAAGCACTCGCTCAAGCCCGCGATCCAGATTGGGTCGTCAGCATTGCGACGCAGGTCTTCGTCTGCCAGGCGCCTTTCAAGACCCCCACCGGCAAGTTCCTCGGTGTGGTCCATATGCAACGCCTGCTCCGCGAGCCCCCGTCGATGGAGCTGCGACAATTACTCGACGATGTCCCAGTCGTTTCACCGGAACTAAGCGATCACGGGGTCGCTGTCGAACTCGCAAGCTACGACCTTCTTGCCATTCCTGTCTGTGACGACGCCGGACGGTTGCTGGGCGCGGTCACCGTCGATGATGTGATCGACCGCATGCTCGGCACCGACTGGCGCAAACGACAACGACAGGCCTCCAATTCGGATCCAAAATCTTCTGGTTCGGCATCATGAAACGCCAGCAGGACCTCACCTCGCCACGGTCTGCGCGCCGTCTCGGTGTCGCGGTCGACAGGGACGCGTTCGGATCGTTTGCTGAATCGATCGCCAGCTTCATCGGAACTGCTCGATTCCTCGTCTACCAGACCGTGTTTATCTCGGTCTGGATCCTGCACAACACTCTCGCCCCAGATCGTCTGGTCTTCGACCCCTGGTCACGCGGATTCACCCTGCTCACGCTTGTGCTCTCTATCCAGGCGGCATATGCGGCACCGCTGATCCTGCTCGCTCAGGCTCGTCAGGAACGACGCGACCGCGTCGTTGCTGAGATCGACCGAGAAGTGGCAGAACGCACCCAATCCGACACCGAGTTCCTCGCCCGCGAAATCGCCAGTGTTCGCGTGTCATTATCGGACATGGTTACCGGCGAGAGCTTTGATGAGCGACTTGAACGACTCACCGACATGGTTGAATTGCTCGGGCATCAGATGACGCCGCGTACTGACTCCACGGAATCCCCAGCAATGACAGCAAGGTCAAACGACGCCAGTCTCCCCGCCGGCGACGCCGACCTGTAAGGCACGCGCGCGACGGCTGCGTCGTACTCTGATTGCGTCAGTTGCTCGGCAACCCGGTGAATTCCTGGAGGCGAATTCCTCGGCTTTCGATCGCCCGAAGTAACGCTGTCGTGTTGACCCGCTCATCACCAGGCAGGTTTAAACCGACCGGAAAATCACCGTCAAGAATCGCATCGAGGTATGCGCAGACGGTTGCCGCAGTCGCAGAACCAACCATCTCCGCGATCCCCGCGATGAGGGTGAGTCGTGCCCCAGACGTATCGGCACCGCGCACCTCGACCCGCAATGCACCGACGCCGCCTTCCCGATGGGGCGGCGTCAACATCGGAAGCCGGGACGTAAGACGATCACGACGATTAGCCGACAGCCGTGCTGAGATCCGTACAGCGTCAGGGAACGTGCGATGCATGAGTACCGGGCCCGGCACCTCGGCGCGATAGCAGTCGTAGGCGCCGACCGGTTCGGGAAACCACTCGAGCTGGCGGCCCGTTCCGGCCCGGAATGTCGTGAACGAGCCGTCGTCAAATGCAACAGCATGACCGGCCAGGCCACGGTGATGCTGCCGGGCACATGCGGGCCCAGCTGTGCCGTGAATGCCGACATGGATCTCGTCGATAGAGGCAAGCTGTGTCGTCAGGTACCGCGCGATCAGACCGACCAGGCCCGGCGACATACCGGCACCGACGACCAGTGATGCGGCAGACCGCATGGCGCGTTCTGATTCCAACGTCATTGCATCAACATCCGCCATCTGATCGCCAACCGAGATCACGCTGATGCCACGGTCAAGGAGGGCGATGCTGTCAGGGTGATGCGCGCTGGAGTGCGCCAACACGGCAACTTCCACCTTGTCAAGCAGCGGGCTGGACTCCAGATCAACCCGCCGCGAGTCGATGCTGACCAGAGAGTGACTCGACATGGCAGCAACATGCTTGGCTACCCGCTGGCCGACGACGCCGTTCCCGATAACTGCGATTCGTCCCACGCCCGGGCTCACGGCTCGGGCAGCTCAAGCGGTTGCCATCCGCCATGCTGCGGCGGTGTGCCCCCTGATCCGCGAAGACGTATCGCCGCGGCCGCCAGCACCGTGGCTATAAGCGCAGCTAGAATTCGACGAATGAACTTCATCAGATGAACGTCACAGTGGTCTCTCGACAGAGTCAGGTGGTGGGGCTACCTGGAATCGAACCAGGGACCTCATCGTTATCAGCGATGCGCTCTAACCGACTGAGCTATAGCCCCGACAGGTCCGGCACACTATCGGGACGGTCGCACGTTCGCACCGGTGTCGTCGACCACCGCGTGACGGACCATCGATCCCGACGAATCACGAATGACAGCGGGCACTTCCGGCTCTGTTCTACGCACGACAAAGCGTCGCATCGGCGATGTTCGCGTCTCGACAACTTCCTCTTCGAGCACCGTGAATCGCATACCACCGACAAGGTCTGTGATCAGGTTGAACAACGTGGCGACAAGGACCGCAAGGCCGGTCAGTCCGATGACCATGAAGAGCCCGGCGATCCAACCGGCGTGATACAGCTCGCCGCCGTTGAACTCAAAGGAATTCCACCCGAACGACTCAAAGAATCGTTCGATGTTGTCCACCGTTCCGGTGGCGTATGCAACATTCCAGAGCAGCACCGACGCCGTGAGAACGATGATGTACAACACGAAATGCGCCACCAGAGCGATCTTGAACACACTCCACGGATCGACGTGGCGCACGACGCGAGTGACCTTACGAACACGAGCCTTTCGACCGAGGACCCGGGGCACCTTTGCTGGGATCGGAACGGGGGCGGGGTCGTAGTCGGCGGGTTGCTTAGGACGCCGCCGTGCTGTGGTTGTGTCGTCCTGCGGAGCGAATGCCACAACCGGGCCATCGATGTCAGCACGCCGGAGCTCCTCGATGATCTGATCGGACGCGTCGCTATCAATGCCGTCATCGAGTTCGGGGTCATCAATCGGGACCACCCGGGCAACAGGCTCATTGTCGTCAGGAGTTGCCTGGACGATCGTGGGGAGCGCATCATCACCAACGTCGGCATCGTCGGCGGTCTTGACCGCTGCAACAACATCCACCGTCCCACCTTCGGCATTGGCATCGACCTCGATCGGACCTTGGTCGCTCAGTTCGTCATCTGTCGCGACTGGATCGTCGGTGCGGCCGGCAATCTCTAACTCGCGATCGGCATCCTCAATCGCTTCGTCGAACGCCTCGTCCAACTCCTCGTCGTTGAACAGATCGTTGAGCGCGGCTCCGTCCTCGGACGAGGTGAGGGCACGCTCGGTCTTGCTCACCCTTCAGAGTGTAGGCGTAGCAGCACCTGGCTGGCGGCCACCAGTTCGGCATCCCGCAAAGAGTGGTAACTGCCATCGCCACCCGCTTTATTCACCAAACCGGCCATACCGGCGATTCGATATCGCAAGGCATCGGTGATGCTGAGTTGACCGGCACCTCGGGCACCGGAGCGACCGGTCGCCGTCTATCTCGTCGTGGCGACAGCGGCCACCATGATGGCGATAAGCCCAGCGATTTCAGCTACGACACAATTGCCACCTGCCCACGGTCGCTGCGGAGACTTGGATCGGGTCGCGACGTCATCCATCTCATATCGATATGTCTGACCAGGTAAATTGAAGTCCAGGACACTGGTGCGTCTATCGGGTCGCGACAGTCGATGCGGGCAAGTACACCGCCAAATAATCTTGACCGATAGTCCGCTTCTGGCCAGTCAGTCCTCGGTGGCGTCGTCCGAGGCGAGGATCGGTGCGACTGAACCCACGCCGTCGCCCTCGTCCATGTTCATGATCCGCACGCCGGTGGCATCGCGACCCTGCTCCGAAATGTCTCGAACGCCCATCCGAATCGTGATCCCATTATTCGAGACCGCCACGAGCTCGTCGTCGATTCCGACCATGAACGCCGCCACGACCTCACCCTTCTTTCCGGTGAGCTTCATCCCCTTGACGCCTTGGCCACCACGGCCCTGGACGTTGAAATTGTCGAGCAGTGTCCGCTTGCCATAGCCAGCTTCGGTCATCACCAAAATTGAGGTGTCATCACGAGCAACATCGACGGAGACCACAGCGTCCTGGTCGTGTTTCAACTTCATACCACGAACGCCACCGGCGGTTCGGCCCATTGACCGAACGTCATTCTCGTTAAACCGAATCGTCATCCCGCCTTTACTGACCATGAAGATGTCGTCGTCGCCGCCGGTTTCGATCACCTTGACGAGTTCGTCATCGTCCTTCAGGTTGATAGCTATGAGCCCGTCGCGACGGCTCTTGTCGTACTCAGTGAATGTTGTTTTCTTCACCGTGCCTAGCTTGGTGGCGAAGAAGAGGAAACGATCACCGGCGAATTCGCGTGTATCGATGATCGCCTGGATGTTCTCGCCTGATTGCAGCGGCAACAGATTGATGATCGGCATGCCCTTGGCAGTGCGCTCGCGTTCGGGAATCTCGAGTGCTCGCAGGCGGTATACCTTGCCGCGATTAGAAAAGAAGAGTAGGTGCGCATGAGCCGTGGTGAATTTCACGTGGCGCACGATGTCGTCGGCCTTGAGTTTGCCACCCGATACTCCGCGGCCTCCTCGTCCCTGGGTCTTGAACGAACCAGCCGGTACGGCCTTGACGTATTGGGCCTGCGTCATCACAATGACGAGTTCTTTGTCGTCGACTAGGTCTTCGATTGACAACTCGCCATCGTCATATGTGATCTCACACACACGCTGTGTGGCGAACTCGCCACGGATCGCGCTGATCTCTTCTTTAATGACGCCATTGAGACGTTCGGGTCGAGCGAGGATGTCCTGTAGGTCTTCGATGCTTGCGCGAATGTCATCGAGTTCGGTTTCGAGGTCGATTTTGGACAGCCGGGTGAGCTGGCGAAGTTGCATGTCAAGAATGTCGTTGGCCTGAACTTCAGAAAAATCGAACGGCTCATTCATCAGGCCCTCGCGGGCACTGGCCACATCATCGCTTGCCCGGATGAGGGCAATAATCTCGTCGATGACGTTGAGCGCCTTAATTCGACCTTCAAGAATGTGCTCACGACGCTCCGCCTTGGCCAGGCGGAACTCGGTGCGTCGCGTGATGACATCAACTTGGTGGCGCACGTAAGCCACGAGTGCATCCCGTAAGTTGATTTGTCGCGGCACCCCATCGACGAGCGCGACCATGTTGATCGAGAACGTCGACTGCAGTTGGGTGAGCTTGTAGAGCTTGTTGAGGACCACGTTGGGGTTGCCGTCTCGCTTGAGCGAGATGATCAGGCTGGTTTTACCGCCCGACGAATCGTCGTTCACATCGGAGATGCCCTCAAGGTCGCCCGAGGTGACGAGCTCATCGATACGTGCAGCGATTGCTGAACAGCTGGTCTGGTAAGGAAGCTCGGAGACGATGATGTCGAAGCGACCATTTTTGGATTCTTCAATGCTGGCCTTGGCCCGCATCTTCACCGAGCCGCGCCCCGTCGTATATGCGTCAACGATTCCCGAGCGTCCAAGGATGTACGCCCCGGTCGGGAAGTCAGGTCCCTTCACGAACTCCATCAAGTTCTCGATGGTCGCGTCGGGGTTATCGATGAGATGCACAACGGCATCAATAACTTCGCCGAGGTTGTGCGGTGGGATATTGGTAGCCATGCCTACCGCAATGCCCTGACTGCCGTTGACCAGCAGGTTTGGAAAACGCGCTGGCAGCACCAACGGTTCCTCGGTGGTCCCGTCGTAGTTCGGGATCATGTCGACAGTGTCTTCGTCGATATCGGCAAGCAGCTGCATTGCCAACGGATCAAGGCGACATTCGGTATAGCGGGACGCAGCTGGACCGAAGTCAGGTGAGCCGTAGTTGCCGTGGAAGTCGATCAACGGGTGCCGCAGCGAGAACGGCTGGGCCATGCGGACCAATGCGGCGTAGATCGCCGAGTCGCCATGCGGATGGAACCGGGCCATGGTGTCGCCCGACACACGAGCACATTTAACGTGGGCACGGTCGGGTCGAAAGCCCTGCTCCTCCATGTCCCAGATGATCCGGCGGTGAACCGGCTTGAGGCCATCGCGTACGTCGGGTAGAGCGCGCGACATGATTACCGACATCGCGTACTCAAGAAAACTGCTTTCCATTTCGTCGGAAAGCGGGATCGGCTGGATCGGATCGGATGAGGACCCGTCGTCGCCGGAATCGGTCGTATCAGTCATGCGTTCGTTCGTTTCAGAGGATCAGAAGTCAAGGTTCTGGACGTCGCGGGCGTTGGTGGTGATGAACTCGCGACGCGTCGCCACGTCATCGCCCATCAGGGTCGACATGATCTCGTCGGCACGAGCCGCCTCGTCGACCGTGACCTGCAGAAGCGTGCGAGTGGATGGGTCCATCGTGGTGGCACGCAGCTCTTCCCAATCCATCTCGCCGAGGCCTTTCAAACGGGCGAAGTTTTTCTTATGGTTTGGGCGCTCCTCTAGGAACTGTGCCTTCGCGATATCGTCCTTGAGATAGATCTTTTCCTTCCCAATCTCGGTCGAGTAAAGCGGCGGCTGCGCGATGTAGCAGTATCCCGCCTCGACCATTTCACGCATCTGACGGAAAAAGAACGTTAGTAGCAGAGTGCGGATGTGACTGCCGTCAACGTCAGCGTCTGCAAGACAAATTACCTTTTGGTAGCGGGCCTTTTCGACTTCGAACTCGTCGCCGACTCCTGCTCCGATTGCTGTGATCAGCGCCTGGATCTCGTTGTTCTTCAACATCTTGTCGACGCGAGCACGCTCGACATTTAGGATTTTGCCACGAATAGGTAAAATCGCTTGGCTGTATGGCTGACGAGCATCGACAGCGGTCCCGCCGGCCGAGTCACCCTCGACAATGAAGATCTCGGACTCCTCAGCGTTCTTCGACTGGCAGTCCTTTAGTTTGTCGGGCATGCCGGCGCCCGAGAGGGCGGTCTTGCGGCGAATGGCGTTACGGGCGTTCTTAGCAGCGGCACGCGCTTGAGCTGCGGCCACACCTTTCTTGACCAGCTTGTTTGCTTCGCCTGGGTTCTCCTGCAACCACTCGGCAAGGCGATCGTTAGTCGCTTTCTGCACAAATGAGCGCATCGGCACGTTGCCGAGCTTTGCTTTAGTCTGACCTTCAAACTGCGGCTCACGCAGCTTGACCGAGACGATTGCTGTAAGGCCTTCGCGCACGTCGTCACCAGAAAGGTTCGGTTCTTTTTCTTTGAGTAGGTTCTTCTCGCGTGCGTACTTGTTGATCGTGTTGGTCAGCGCGGATCGAAACCCTTCGATGTGCATTCCGCCTTCGATGGTCGAGATGCCGTTCGCGTATCCATGTATGCCTTCGTAGTAACCGGTGTTCCATTGCATAGCGACGTCAAGCATTTGACCGTCGTCGTCTTCATCTTCGAATTGACAGACTTTGCTGAAGAGGGGGTCTTTCGTTGCATTGAGGTGCTTGACGAAGTCAACGAGTCCGCCCTTGTATTGATAGGTGATCTCTTGTTCACGCTCAGAACGCTCGTCCTTAAACTCGATGATGAGGCCTTTATTAAGGAACGCCATGATCTGAAGCCGCTCAAGCACAGTGCGGGCCACGAACTCGACGCCTTCGGCCTGGAAGATGACGGGGTCTGGCCAAAAAGTGATCGTTGTTCCCGTTGTACGGTCTCGACCGGGGGTGTTGCCTACAACCTGCATCTTGTTCTGTGGCGCGCCGCCGTCGGCGTAGGTCTGCTCGTGACGCTTTCCCCCACGATCAACCTGAATAAGCAACTTGGTCGACAAAGCGTTGACCACCGACACGCCCACCCCGTGTAGTCCACCCGATACCTTGTAGCCCTCGCCACCGAATTTACCGCCTGCGTGAAGCACGGTCAGTACAACTTCGGCGGCCGACTTCCCCGTGTGTTCGCCTGACGTGAATGGGTCGATCGGAATACCGCGGCCATTATCGGCCACCCTGCAGCCGCCGTCTGCTGTGAGACTGATCGTGATGCGGTCACAGTGACCGGCCATTGCCTCGTCGACGGAGTTATCAACGACTTCCCAGATCAGATGGTGTAAACCTGCTAGCCCCGTTGAGCCGATGTACATTCCCGGACGCTTGCGCACCGGGTCCAGTCCTTCAAGTACCGTGATTGCGGCCGCGTCGTAGTTCGCCGTGGTCTTGGCTGCATTGCCATCGGATGCGAGGTGCGACTCCAAATCAGAAATATCGGTGGCGACAGCCGCGTCGTTCACGCTGGAGTTCGGCCTAGTGACGTTGTCATCGCTCGCGCTTGCCGCTGAGGTGTCTGTAGACACTCGTACCTTCTTGCATCGGTGCCTCCGCAGAGGCGACAGGGATTGTTCGGAGAGGTGCCATTACGGCACAATCGACGATGTGAGAGACACGTCCGGAACTGGTCAGGCCGGCGTGAAAACCCGGATCGAGGTTGGTGCTTAGCTTATCAGCGGGGGGCCTCGCTGACGGGGACACCTCTGCCCGCCACCGAGCGCGAGAAGCCGCAGATTACTGTTGAGTAATTCCGGGCTGGCTCACGTGGCTGTCAATGTCTTCCGTCACGGGATGAGAACGCTCATTTCCCGCAGCATTGCGTACCCTGCGGGTCATCCGGGGCGTAGTACCAGCCGACCGGTGTGCCACCTGGATTCGTCATTTTGTTTCCTGGTTGAGAACTGAGTGCGGGTTCCGGGTCACACACGACGACGCAGTGACTACGCATATGCTCCGACGACCATGTCCCCGACGACTGGCCTCAACGACCTCGGCTGGATGCAACCCGAACTTCGATTTGATCGATTTCAACCTGTGCCTCGTCGCGCAAACGACCAATGATTGTGTCAGCCAGCAATTTGACTTGCGTGGCCCACGTAGAACTGTCTGCCTCAACGACCAACGTACGGCGATCGAGCTTGATTGGCCGAACATGGGTTGCTATCTGAGCACCCATTGCATCATCCCATTTCCCGAACACCCCAGCAACCTGGGCACGGTCGGTTCCGCGTAACGCCCTCATCATCAAATCAAGTGATCGAGTGATCGGCACAAGATCGGACACGACGTCATTGTAGTCAATACATTGTGCCATCAGTTATCGACTACCCGAGACGACCGTGCCGTTTTTGATCCGGATGATTCGATCTGCCTTGGCAGCCGACGGAAGCTTGCTCGCCGAAGTGATTACAACCTGACCACCCGGTAGATGCCCAAGTAGTGCACGTGCGCGACCATCATCAAGCTCGGACAGAACATCATCAAGCACAAGAATTGGTGCGCTCTCGGTCCGCTCGGTGACTAGGCGGTGCCCCGCGAGCCGTAACGCGAGGGCCAGTGTCCGCTGTTCACCCTGAGAAGCGTGCGTACGGCTCGCCAACCCGTTAATCGATAATTCCAACTCGTCGCGATGAGGACCAACTGTCGACACCCCCCGGCGGACATCGTCGGTCCGAACCGCCTGAAGCGCGGCAATTAACCCAACCCGTCGCCATTCCGGTTCATATTTCAACTCGATCGGTGTTGCAACGCCAGCAAGTTGTTCGTAGGCGTCCCGTACCATCGGGGTAATTCGTGAGACCAAAGTCGCCCGCGCATACCCGAACTGATCAGCGATCTCAGCAAATTTGCTATCCCACACATCAAGGGTGGCTGAAAGCTCGGTGGGCAGATCACGGTATCCGGCTTTCTGTGCCTGCTTGAGGAGTGTGTTCCGCTGTCTGACGATTCGGTCGATATCAAGGCGTGCCATGTCATACTTGATCGCAAGAGCAACAAGGGTGTCGTCCATGAACCGACGTCGGTCGCCAGGGCCGCCCTTTACTATTGTCAAGTCGTCGGGCGAGAATACCGTGACGCGGACCGTGCCGAGTAGATCTCGAACGCGTTGCAGCTTTTGTTTATTCACCTGGACGCGGTTGCGGCCAATGACAGGCAACTCTGCCTCAATCAGCGAATCACGACCGTCACTGTGGTGCACTAATGCTCGAATTATCGCTTGGTCGGCGCCGATTCGAATCAATGCGTCACTCGGCGCGCCTCTGAAACTAGTCAGCGTCGCGAGGTACGCGAGCGCTTCGGCCAAATTTGTTTTGCCCTGACCATTGTCACCGACAACGACTGTCGTCCCCGCCGTTAAGTCAAATTGCGCGGAAACATAGTTCCGAAAATCGACGAGCTCGAGATGCGAAACAGTCAAGACCGAGAGACTACGGAGCCGACGCCCCGACCCGGTCTCATCGTTTGGGTTAATCCCCAAGTAACGACAACCACCGTTAAGTTGATCACGGGACCCGCACGGGCATCAGCAGGTACAGATAATCATCCTGCCCTGCACCGCGTAAGACAGCGGGCTTCATCGGATCCATCGTTGCGAGCGTCACATCATCGGCATCAATGGCGTCGATGCCAGCAGCGAGGTAATCAGGATTGAACGCGACAGTCATCTCAGCGCCGTCATAACTGGCGTCGATTTCTTCGGCAGCATTACCGACGTCTTGGGTGATTGCAGTCAGCTGCACGGAATCACCACCGAGGGTTAATCGAACCGGAGTCGAATCCTGAGCGAGGATCTTCACGCGTCGGATTGCCTCAACCATCGCCGCCTTCGACACGGTAAGTAGATTTGGATAGCTGGACGGAAGCAAATTACGATAATTCGGGAATTCACCTTCGATTAGCCGGGTACTGAGTCGAGTCCTACCCGCCTTGAAGGTGGCCTCACGCACACCGAACTGCACGGTCAACTCGTCGTCGTCTCCCATCACTCGCTGAAGTTCACTCAACGCACGACCGGGGATCAACACCTTCTGACCGGAATCCAAAACCGCCGAATCGGGGAGATCACGAACAGCGAGGCGATACGAATCAGTCGCCACCATACGGATGCCGTCGTCCTCCGACGCCAGAAGCACTCCAGTAAGGACAGCACGTGCGTCATCGGTCGACGCCGCACGCACTACTTGGCGCAGCGCATCGGACATCGTCTCGGCCGACAGCGTTACTGCTTCACCACTCGGCTCGCTCTGTGTGGGATAGTCATCAACTGCCAACGGCCGCACCGAGAATTGCGACCGGCCGGCACTAATCGAAATCTCATCACGCTCACCGCCTTCAAGGTCGATCTCGACCGCTCCGGCCGGAAGTGCCTTAACAATGTCACCAATGAGTCGGGCCGGAACGACAGCGGCACCGTCACGTTCTCCCCCGACATCGACCTCGAGCCTAATTGTCAACTCTAAATCAGTGCCAGTCACAGTCAGTACGTCATTCACGACATCCATTCGAACGCCGGAGAGCACTGGTAAAGCGCTGGTGCGGTTTGTTGCGGCACGTCCGGCTGAGCTCAGGGCTTCGGCGAGGACATCACGTTCACAGCGAAACTTCACAGTTGGGACTTCTCCTCATGAGGGGATTTTTCAAGACTATTAGTAGTAGTAGGCCCTGTGGATTGGGGACAAACCGCATCCGGGCAGCGTATGGGGGTCAACGTCGTCCACATGGAATAACAGGTCGTCCACATGCTCAAACTGTCACGCGTGTGATTCAGTGGATCCCGTGATGTCTGTCCCCAGATCCAGTAACGGTGTTCGTGTTGCTGTCCACCGCGCGCACGTTCGTAATAGGTTGGGAGCTTCGCGCGCGTGACCGGCATTATGATTGGAGTTGCTGTAGGAGGTCGGTTACCTGATCGTAGACCTGTTTGCGTTCCTTCATGAGCCGTTCGATCTTTTCGTTGGCATGGATCACGGTCGTGTGATCACGACCTCCGAATAGTCGAGCGATCGCAGGGTAACTGAGATCAGTTAGTTCCCGGAACACATACATTGCTTCTTGGCGCGCCGTGACGAGCGGCCGTTGGCGACTCTTGCCCTTCAGGGCCTCGACGTCGAATTTCAAGATGCCGGCGATTTCGTCGAGCAACTCCTCGGGCGTACGGATTTTGGGCCGTGTCACCGTTAGAAGATCGGCCAGTTGTCGCTGGACAAGGTCGATTGTGATTGCTTGGCGGCTGAGGCTGGCGAAAGCCATGACGCGAACCAAGGCGCCCTCAAGTTCACGGATATTGGTTGAAATGTTTTCGGCAATAAATTCAAGGGCGTCGCCTGGGACTTCGATGTCCTCGCGTTCGGCCTTATTGCGCAGAATGGCCAGCCTAGTTTCGAGGTCAGGGGGCTGGATGTCGGTGATTAGGCCCCATTTGAAGCGACTGCGAAGACGTTCTTCCAATGTTGGGATTGCGTCGGGAATACGATCGGAACTGATGACGATTTGTTTATTTGCGCCGTGCAACGCGTTGAATGTGTGGAAGAACTCCTCCTGGAGCCCTTCCTTGTTGGCAATGAACTGAATGTCGTCGATCAACAGCACATCAATGTCGCGGTAGCGCTGCCGAAGGAAGTTGGTCGTGTTCTGACGAATCGCCTCGACGTACTCGTTCATAAAGGTTTCGGTAGAGACGTAGAGAATCTTGTGATGGCGGTAGTGAGAATGAACGTAGTGGCCGATGGCGTAGAGGAGATGAGTTTTGCCTAGACCTGCAGAGCCGTAGATGAATAGGGGGTTGTAACTGCGAGCTGGAGTCTCAGCGACTCTAAGCGATGCTGCAAGAGCAAATTGATTTGACGTTCCCTTGACAAAAGTTTCAAATGTGTAGTCGGTGCTCAACCCTGCTTCTTCGAGAACATGATCACGTTCGCTGGTGTCGTCGAGGTCAGATTGGATTATCGCCTCGTCGGCGGCAACAATGTCAGTCGGATCTGATTCAGCGAGCTCTACGGGGTCTCGCTCGGAGGTTTGGTCAACATCAATAATGATGGTTCGTACCCCAAGCCCCGATTCGTCGAGAGCGTCAATAATCATTGGCATATAGCGCGTGGTGATCCGATCACGAACGTACGCACTAGGTGCAAGAAGTCGGAAGGTTGAGTCGTCGACGCTTATCGGAGTTACTTCCTGAAACGTTGAAAACCAGACACTTTCAGCAAGTTGGGAACGGAGTGACAAAGTCACTTGCGTCCACATGTCGTCGGCGTCGGTCAGGGGCATTTGAGGATCACAGAGAAATCACGCGTCGTCCACAATTTTGTCCACAGAGTGTGGAAATGAAGTACGGGGAGAACGAGAGACGAACACTAGCAGATTAAAACTGAGACGAAAACACGACTCTAGATGTCCCATACGCTGGGGTAATGCAAGCACTCAATGCTTGTGGACAAATTACATATGCGTAGTTCATTAGTCAGTAGGAAGGTTGCCAGGGCACGTTCACGGCGGCCAAAAGGAGACTGTGCGCGATTGCAGGTTGGGACCGTGTATCGCGCGACCGTATCCTCTGAAGCCACATCGGGAGCGGGCTGTCGGTCCGGTCGGTGACTGTTGCACTACGATCTCGAGCAGCGTCCGATTAATTCTCGTGTCTAGAACATCACGGAGTATCGCGTGAAGCGCACCTATCAACCCAACGCCCGCCGCCGAAGCAAAAAACACGGCTTTCGTGCCCGGATGAGCACTCGTGCCGGCCGGGCCGTATTGAAGTCACGTCGCGATAAGGGCCGAGCCCGCCTGTCGGCTTGATCGGTCGGATTCACACCCGGTCTGATTTTCAGCGGCTGCGCCGCGACGGTCGGCGGGTGCGAATCGAACCCTTCTGGTGCTCTTATCTTTCGGACCCGACGGCGAACACCGCGCAGGTGGCATTCGCGATCAACCGAGCCGTAGGCAACGCGGTCGTACGCAACCGCCTTCGGCGTCGTTTGCGCGCCGTGTTAACCGAATTGAATTTGCCTGGCGGGCTGTACCTAATCGGATGCACGCCTACTGCAAGCGAACTGACGTTCGATCAAATGCGTGTCCTGCTGGAGGAATTGTCGATGAGGACCACCAAATCATGAACCCGCCGCGATTAAGAAACCGGTCGGAACGTTGGGCTCTTGATTCCATCAACTGGTACCAACGCCTTGTTGAAGGCCGACCATCACCGTGCCGTTTCTTCCCGTCCTGCTCGTCGTATGCGGCCGAGGCCTTCCAAGTCCATGGGACCCGACGGGCAATGTGGCTGACGATCCGGCGCCTACTGCGTTGCCGTCCGTTTGGTCCATCCGGGTTCGATCCTGTTCCTGAACCTGCCGACGATCGGCAGAGGGTCGCTAGGCGACCCCACTCATGTGCACTATCCGTGCCCGCCGACTCCACTGCTCTTCAATGATCTGCAAGGACTGCTGACATGTTCGAGATTCCCGCCGCAATTCTGTCGTGGTTCTACGACCTAACGAACAGCTACATGATCGCGATCGCCCTGATGTCTGTCGTAATCATGGCGATCACGACACCTTTGACCCTCAAGAGCACCAAGGGCATGCTCGAAATGCAGAAGATTTCCCCGGAAATGCGGCGTCTGCAAAATGAGCATCGTAACGACAAGCAAAAACTCAATGAAGAGATGATGAAGCTCTACCAAGAGCACAAGGTGAACCCGATGTCATCGTGTTTGCCGATTATTGCGCAGATGCCGGTCTTCATCGTGATGTTCCGCGTGTTACGCGGTTTGACTTACGCACCTCGCGGTAATGCCGAGCCGATTGCGGATACCGTCTTCGAGGTCGTTGGGAACAGTGGAAACGTCGACGGCTTTATCCCCCGGTATCTGTCGGTCGATTCAGGGCTATTTGAGTCGTTGTATGGCAAACTTGAGATGCTGGAACTCGGTCTCGACCTCAGCTTGTCGCCGTTTGAAGCAATCCAAGATAATCCGTTGACCGGAATTATCTATGCCTTACTGGTTGTCGCCCTCGGTGGCCTTTACTTCGGCCAGCAGCGAATGGTCGCCGCTCGTGCGTCGATCAGCCCAACTATGTCACCGACGCAACAGAAGTTGATGCAGTACCTGCCGGTCGTATTCGCCGTCTTTCAAATCTTCTTCTTGACGGCGCTCGTCATCTATTACATTTTTCAGACCCTTCTTCGCATCCTGCAGCAGTACTACATCACTAAGAAGTTCTACGGTCATGATGAATCGCTCGGTCGTCAGGCACAGCGGGCGGGTGAAAAGGCCCGCGAGCAGTCGAAGGAAAATGGTGAACCACAGGGACTTTTCGGGCAGGCCAAGCGCGATTTAATGGCTGGGAAGGGCGATGCGAAGAGCGTCGACTCCAGCTCATCAAAGAAGAACACCGGAAGTTCCGGAGCGAACAAGAAATCGAATGCCCGTCCGACAGGCGAAAGCAAACGAGTCACCCCACCAAAATCAAGTCCGAACGCCCAGGCCAAGAATGCGAACGGCGGTGAGTCAACCGGTAAGGGCCGGCCGACACCGAGCCGCAAGCAAGCACAAGCAGCTAAGAGTCGCCCACCCAAGTCTAGTAAAGGACAGACAGGCAAGTCGGGGAAGAAAAAGCGCTGACACTGCGTCGGCGCGAATCATGGACGAGACATAGTCTCGAGAGAAAGAGGAAGACACATTATGGAGTGGGTCGAAACAACAGCGAAGACGGTTGAAGCGGCGAAAGATGCCGCACTTGATCGCCTCGGTGTCGCTGCAGACGAAGCAGAATTTGAGGTACTCGAAGAGCCACGCCCTGGATTGTTTGGGCGAACACGCGGGGAAGCGCGGGTGCGCGCCCGGGTGCAGCCGACACAAGTCCGCCCGAAGCACGAGCGACGTAGGCGTGGTGCGAAGGACAAAGATAAGGCGAAGTCCGGCAATCAGAAGCGCACCGTGGCATCGACGCCGGGATCCTCGTCGGACTCACGTGGCGACGCCGCTGGCGACAATGGAAGTGTTGCGGCATCTTCACGCGGCAGTACCCCAGTATCAAAGGGCAACGGACGTAGCCCGTCGACGAAACGTGACCAGACACGAACAAGTAACAAGAACCAGGAGAAGACCATGAGCAACAACGAGCGAGAGCCATCCCCTGTCGCACCCCAGGAGGTTGGCGATGCAGCAGTTGCCTTCATGGACGGTTTAGCCAAGGCGTTCGGGGAGTCTGTAAGCAGTGAACTACTCGTGGACGGGATCGAACTCGATGTGAGCGTGAATGGCGAGGGCCTCGGACTACTTGTGGGACCAGGCGGCCGGACACTTAATGCCATCCAGGACCTCGCCCGAGTCTCAGCTCAACGTCGGCTCGGCGATCATGATACAAGACTGCGGATTGACGTGGCGGGCTACCGATTGCGGCGAAACGAAGCACTCGCCAAATTTGCTGCCGATGTGGCCGGGTCAGTACGTGAATCGGGATCAGCCCGTGCGCTTGAGCCGATGACCTCTGCCGACCGCAAGGTCATCCATGACGCGCTGAATGAGGAGGATGGTGTGTCGAGTCGTTCCGAAGGTGATGATCCGAATCGTCGAATCGTGGTTGTTCCCGATTGATTACGCCTTGATCAGGACGCTAAATCCCAGGTAGACCAACGAAGCCCGGCCTTGCATAGCCGGGCTTCGTCGCGCTTAGGGTCATGTTGATCACGCGCACTACGTGGCACACTGCGACTATGACGCAGCCACCGATGGCCGAGGCCGTGCATGATGCTCTCACCGATAGCCAACACCTTGGCTTTCTCGGTGAGCGTCCAATCGACGAGGTCATCGAACATGCCCGTAGCTTCGTCGCCGCCCTCGAGGGTATCAACGGCACTGTGATCGATCTGGGCGCGGGGGGTGGTGTCCCTGGACTTGTCATTGCTCATGATCGCCCAGATTTACATTTAGTTATGATCGACCGTCGAGTGAAGCGAACCGATTTCTTGCGGCGGGTGGTGACGCGTCTTGGTTGGTCAGAGCACGTGGACGTGGTCACCGGTGATGTCACTGGTGTGGCTACGAGATCCCCGGGGTTAATGGACGCTGCCGTAGCGCGGGGCTTCGGGCCACCTGACGTGACACTGTCGCTTGCATCGCAACTTGTGCGACCAGGTGGCCGGATCGTGATTAGTGAGCCACCATCAGGCAATCGTTGGGCTGCTGATTTGATCGCCGATTTGGAGGTTTATCGAATTGAGGAGGCCGTGTCGCAGGTTGCAGTATTTGAGCGAGATAGTTTCACGTGAAACATCTGAATGCTGTCTGACTCGATCGATCAGTGTGACCTCCGTTTGTTTCACGTGAAACATGGGGAGGGTCCTTGTAATGGGGGTTTGGATCAGGCACAGTACCCTTGCCGACCCTAGCCTCTGTGAATGGAGCCGCCGTGTCCTCTGACGACACCGTACCCCTTGGTGCCATCTCTGGCGCCGAGACCGAGTCACCACCCGACTCAGTGACCAAGCACCCGTTACCTCGAATTATCGCGATCGCCAATCAGAAGGGCGGTGTCGGGAAGACCACCACCACAGTGAACATGGGGGCTGCACTCGCCGACATGGGCTTACGCACTTTACTCATTGACCTTGATCCGCAGGGTAACGCGTCCACTGGGCTTGGCATCGAGAACCGCGGCCTCGAGCGTTCGATGTATCACGTGATGTTGCACGACGAGCCCCTCGAGAATGTCGTGGAGCCGACCGATGTTAAGAATTTGTTCGTTGCCCCAGCGTCATTGGATCTCGCTGGCGCAGAAATAGAGCTCGTTCCGGCGTTCAGCCGTGAGCAGCGTCTCAAGCGCGCGATTGAAGGTGTTTTGGACGATTATGACTACGTGTTTATCGACTGCCCGCCCTCACTTGGCCTTCTTACTGTGAATGGACTCTCAGCGGCACGGGAAGTTCTGGTGCCAATTCAATGTGAGTACTATGCACTCGAGGGCTTGGGACAACTGCTGCGAAATGTCGATCTCGTCAAACGAAATCTAAATCCCGAACTTGATCTGAGCACCATTTTGTGTGTGATGTACGACGCTCGAACCAAGTTGTCTGGTCAAGTGGTGTCTGAGGTTCGCGAACACTTCGGTGAGAAGGTGTTGCGCTCAGTGATTCCCCGAACCGTTCGTCTGAGTGAGGCACCATCGTTCGGACAACCGATTACCACATTTGATCCGACGTCGCGAGGCGCGCTGGCGTATCGCGACGCAGCCAAGGAGGTACACGATGGCGCGGCGTAGCGGACTAGGAAAGGGATTGAGTTCACTCATACCGATGGAAGGCGGCCCAGGTGGCGAGACTGGGACGTTGGTGGAGATTCCGACGGCATCGGTCTCCCCGAATCCAAACCAGCCACGGCACCACTTCGATGAGGAAACATTGGTTGAGTTAGCAGCATCGATTGCGGAGATGGGAGTGTTGCAGCCGATTTTAGTCAGGCTGCTTGACGATGATGACGACCAATATGAATTGATCGCTGGCGAACGTCGTTGGCGTGCTACCCAGCGCGCTGGTTTGGCCACGATCCCGGCCATTGTGCGAACGACTAGCGACTTAAGCTCAGTTGAACAAGCCCTCGTCGAAAATCTCCACCGCCAGGATCTCACAGCACTAGAAGAGGCGGCCGCGTTTCAACAACTTCTCGAAGACTTCGGACTGACGCATGATGAGCTAGCGGGCCGAGTCGGCAAAAGCCGCTCGGCGATCACCAACTCGATCCGACTGCTTGGGCTGCCGCCAGCAGTCCAGGTCCTTCTCGCCGACGGGCAGCTTAGTGCTGGTCATGCACGGGCGCTCCTAGGCACACCAGATCGCACCCGGCAGGAAACACTCGCGGCGACTGCAGTCGCCGAGGGCTGGTCGGTGCGGATGGTTGAGCAAGCCGTCCGGAGTGGCGACGAGTCCGACGATGTTCAGCCGGACTCGATCGTAGAAGATCAACAGCCTGTCACAACTATTGATGGAGCCGGGCTGACGCCGGCGACTAAATTGCGTCCGCCCGGCTTGTTGGAACTCGAGGAACTGCTCGCCGAGCATCTCGACACACGAGTTAACGTGCAACTCGGAGCAAAGAGGGGCAAGGTTACGATTGATTTTGCCGATCTTGAAGATCTCGAGCGGATCTATCGGCAAATGACGACGTAGCCGACTCTCGACCCGCGCATGAGAGACTGTCCTACGCCACCGTGACCTCGCGCGTGAGCTTGAGATGTACGGCTGTACACTTAGGGCTTCCCGCGCGGATGGTGAGCGAAGACCATGGATATTGTCACGTCAAGTGAGCATCTCATCAAGATCACGTTGAAGGAAACACACATCCTGGGTATAAACATGTGGATAAGTATTCTTCGATTCTACGGTCAGCAGGAGTCGACTAATTATCCGGCTGATCAGGGCTGAGGAGCGGGTTTTCGCTCCATGCCGAAACTGCCCGGGCGATCGCTTCAGTCAGGAGGTTCGTCCGGTCGACCACCCTGCGGACAGGTCCAACCGAACAGAGCACCGCCGGCATACGCGTCTCGCGGAGCACGGGGAGTCGCATACCGTTGAGATCGGGTCGAGTGTCGAGTACGCCGTCGAGTTCGTCGACAATTCGAACAGCGAGCGAGCGACCCCCAATTGACTCGAATGATGGCACGGCGAAATACGACACAACTGAGAATTGGTCAGTTCGAGCACCAAACCCAATGTATGCGTCAGCTCCGAAGCGGTTTGCAGCGGCGGCTTGCGCTTGTGCTTCGTATTCGTCGGTCGACATCACCGTAGCGCCATGTTCACGAAGTGCGTGTGACAAGGAGCGCGCAATTGAGCTGAGCCCACCGAACTGGCCGACGACGATGCGCAGTCCGCTGACAGCCGCCGGAGCGCGTACTGACTCTGCCTCGCGAATGGATGCCACACCGGGTCCCGAGCCACTTTGTCGGCTGACGAGGCGCAGCGTACGAACGGTCTGAGTGCCACAGACGCCGTCGGCGGTGAGCCCCGAGTTCCGTTGGAAGTCAAATAATGCACGACCGGCGGCCGGACCGAAGATTCCATCAGGCCGACCGCAGTCGAATCCAAGGTGGTTGAGGCTTCGTTGGAGGTCGGCAACATCATCACCGCGTAACATCGGTGCACTGAGCATCAACAACCGGTCACCAAGAGCCCAGCCCGCTTCGATTAAAGCGAGCCAGGTCTGTTCATCACAGCTTCCGCTGGTGTGGAGACCACGTTGCGATTGGAAGGCTGAAATCGTGGATTCGGTAATTACGCAGAAGAAGCCCGGCTCGGCGCCGTCTGGCTCGAAGCCGGCGGCACCAAGTCGGCGCTGAAGATCTCGGACCGCTTCGCCGTGGTGGCCGCGGTTCAGTGGGAAGTGGCCAGGAATCCGTCGATCTCCTCGAGGAGGGCGCCCTTGCTTTTGGCGCCGGTGATGCGCCCTACAACCTCGCCCTTGTCGAAGACCAGGAGTGTCGGGATGGACATAACGTTGAATTTCATCGCTATGTCGGGATTGTCGTCGACGTTGAGTTTGGTGACGGACAACTCGCTGCGTTCGCCGGCAATTTCGGTGAGGATTGGCGCGATCTTCTTACACGGCCCACACCATTCGGCCCAGAAGTCGACGACGACGGGCTTGTCGGCCCCGCTGACGGTCTCGTCGAAGGTTGACGTTGATAGGTCGGTGATTTCGTGTGCCATGTTGTTGGTCCTTTCGAGAAATTCGAATGGAGACAACCATCGGTTGCCGGCCGCCATTCCCAGAGCGAGAGCGTAGTCCTTGAGCCGACCGCATGCGGCTTCGGTTGTCGGCGCTACCGTGATCGTCGGGTTGCTAAGTCACAGTTTGTGTCGACCTGGGATGGGATGCACCGCAGGCACTGAAGCATCGGTGAGCGCCTGGAGCGGCCTGGAGCGTCGGTGGATCAGGAAATGTCCTCGAGCCAGCGCTCGGCGTCAATTGCGGCCATGCATCCGCTGCCGGCAGCGGTGATTGCCTGGCGGTACACCGAGTCCTTGACGTCGCCGCAGGCGAAGATGCCAGGGATATTGGTGTAAGTCGAGTCCGGTCGTGTGATCAGATATCCAGTGTCGTCGTCCATGTCGAGAACACCGCGAAACAAATCCGTATTTGGCTTGTGGCCGATCGCGATAAACAAGCCGGTTATGTCGAGCACGCCCGTCTCGCTGGTGACGTTATTGACGATGTCGACACTTTCGACTTTGTCGGTACCGTTGACTGCGGTCACTGACGTGTTCCAGAGGAACTCAATCTTAGGATTCGCTACTGCGCGGTCCTTCATGATCGCCGAGGCACGCAGCTGGTCACGGCGTACGATGAGGGTGACCTTGTCGGCGAACTTTGTGAGGAAATTCGCCTCCTCGATAGCCGAGTCGCCGCCCCCGACAACTGCGATCTCGTGGCCACGGAAGAAAAATCCGTCGCAGGTGGCACATGTCGACAGACCGTGTCCGATCAGGCGTTGCTCTGCTTCAAGGCCGAGCATCAGCGATTGGGCCCCCGTCGAGACAATCACTGAGTTGGCCCGGTAGACGGCGTCTCGGGTTGAAATCGTAAAGGGACGTTGACTGAAATCGATCGACGTCGCCTTGTCGGTAACGATCGTCGCCCCGAAGCGCTCTGCCTGATCGCGCATGTTAGCCATTAACTCCGGCCCCATAATTCCGTCGGGGAAGCCAGGAAAGTTTTCGACGTCGGTGGTCAACATCAACTGGCCACCAGGTTGATCAGATGTAGACGATGGTTCACCTTCAATCATCAGTGGCGAAAGATTTGCGCGAGCGGTGTAGATCGCTGCGGTCAAGCCAGCGGGACCCGAGCCGACGATCACTACGTCATGGACGATGTTGGCGGTGGGGGTAACAGTCATGGTGTCGGTCATGTTGCGCTTCCGGAAAGTCGGAGTTTGTTACGAAAGTAATTCCGTCAATGCAGGTCCGGCGGGTTACTCCGTCGAGCGGAATGTCGCCGTGGAACCGATCATCACCGGCCATGCACTGCGTCGGATCAGTTGGCGTCGGCGGCGTTGTTGCGCTTCTTGAAGAGCACAGCTCCGACGATGCAGAGAATGCCGCCGATGATGAAGTAGCTGATATAGACGGCGCGCCCCTGGTTCGTGAAGGGTTCGATCGCGGCTTGCAGACCCCGAGTGAGGCCGATCCATAACAGCACTAGAGCGAAGACACCGAGGAAGATCGCAAGCAAGCCGAAAACAAGCCCCCTAGCGGCCATGACGGCCGGCTTGGTGGTCTTGGACTTAACGTTGTCGACCAGGCGAACGACCTGGTCGGTGGTGTTTGCAGCCCAGTCGGGATCAGTCAGCGGATTTCCGGCCATGGCGCGCGATGCTAGCCGCGGACCTGATGCTGGCCACCATGTCAATGCTCATGAGGCCCGAGAACGGACCTAAGTCGTGTCAGGGTTGGCTAATCTGGGACACGTCGTCGAGCTCGCGCGCGTTAGTCGGCAGTACGACACTGTCGATGACCGAGCAACTGTCACGGTCGTATGCATAGACGACCCCATTTTGGGTGTCGATGCCGACGCCTGCTTCGACACCTTGGTAGACCACGGGTTCAAGGCGTTCTTCCAGACCCAGTTGGGCGTCGCACGGTTCCGGAGCCTGTTCGAAGTCGACGTTTCGTCCGAGCGAACTGTCGTCGAGCGCCGGGACCGCGAGGCTGCCGTAAGCGGCAAGGTCATCTGAGTTCTCGATTTCGATCTCCGGGATCTCCGGTGCCGGCGCCGGCTGCTCCGAACCGGGGGAATCCTTGGCGAAATTGTCGCTGCTCGTGGCCTCGGCAATTACTCCGTCTTCCTCATTGAAGCGACCGTCGGGCTCTGCGGCGACTGAACTTAGGTCGGTTTCCACGGGGGTAGCGTCGGCGCCGACGTTCTCGCCAGCGACTTCAGCGGCTTCGGCGGATTCGAGGGCATCTACTTCGGTCACAGGGTCCTCGGTAGTGGCCTCGAGGGCGACGTCGGAGGTATCGGAGTCCTCGTTGCGCATCATGCCGAACACCACGGCGCCGACGCCGACGAATATCACGAGCGCGGCTGCGGAACTGAGCGCCCACTGCGGCATCGACATCATGCCGGAGCGTCGGCGTCGTTCGCTTCGGTTGCGGCGAGATTCAGACAACGGTGTCGTTACCGCTGCGGCGGCAGCAGCATCGATGCCGTCAACAGGTGCAGTTCCATCAGAGCGTTCGAGATCGGACATCCGCTCCCACACGTCGAGGGCTGCGGCAAGATGGCCCTCCCGTTCCGACAACGATGCAGCGGGAGCTGTGGCGCCGAGCACCTTGCGAAGGTTCTCGAATCCAGCGACGACGTCAAGTGCTTCCGAGTTCGCCTCGACCGATGCGCGCTCATCGGGCGTCGCCTCGCCATCAAGGTAAGCGCTTGCCGACAGGGTCAGGTCGTCGAGGGTGCTGTCGTCTACTTCGAAGTCACTCATAGTCATGCCAACTCATGTCAGATCCGTTGGACGTTCGAAGTCACTCGTGCGGTTCCCGACGGTGAGCGAAATTTCCGACGTCAACTCTGCCACTGTCTCGGGGTGTTTATCGAGCCGCAGTTCCTTGGCGAGGAGCCGGCGGCCGCGAGCAATTCGAGACTTCACTGTCCCTACCGGAACTCCGAGTACATCGGCGATCTCTGCGTAGTCGAGGTCACCGACATCACGTAAGACGACAGCGCTGCGGTAGTCCTCCGGCAGTCCGGCCAAGGCGTCGTCGAGCGCTAGGCGATCGGCGATCGACCCAATTCGGCGCTCCGACATTTCGTCGATCGGTTCGAAGCCGGCATTGCTTGCCTCGTCGTCGCGAATCGAGCGCAGGTCCGGTCGGCGCCTACGTTTGCGGAGTTCGTCGAGCGCAGCGTTCGTGGCGATGCGGTATGCCCAAGTTGCGAACGACGAGCGCCCGTCGAACTTCGGAAGGCTGCGGACGATCTTGATCATCGCTTCCTGGGTTGCATCGTCGGCGTCCCGGGTCGGTCCGGCGATCCGACGGGTCACTGCATGGATTCTGTCATAGTGACGACGCAATAGTTGGTCGAGCGCGAACCGGTCACCGGCTCGTGCAGCTGCGATCAGTTCGTCGTCTTCGGTCTGGACTGCGATGCGGCGAGCGTAACGAATCGGGATCGACTGACGCGACGATCCTGTCAGATCAGTCGACTAACGTGACTCCGCTGATCGTGCCGCGATACGGATTGTCGGTGCTGCATCCGTCGTCGGCGCCGATTTCGTTGAGCAGAATCAGGACGTGACGGGCCGCAAAACCACTGGGGTCGGTGGTTACTGCTGCCCCTTCGGGCCCGAACGACCGGTCGAACGGTTCGCCCCAATCGTCGACGGTGGTCGGGGTGGTCTCACCGTCCCACTCGTAGAGCTGAACCTGATACGGACCGTTGCCAACATTAAAGGTCAAGCGTCTATCGACGGGTTGATCAAAACTGAGGATTAGTCCGACACCGCGTTTAGCGCCCATGAATTGGTTGGAATAGCAGGAGGTCTGCCAACTAGTTGACGAGTCGCCGTCCGCCAGTGCGTCGGGTGCGAGGTTGTCGTTTTCTTCGAAATCGCCCTCAGGATCAAACGTGGCAATCGAAGCGATTCGGGCTGTCTCGCCTGGGAGTCCGGCTTCAGTCGTGTCACTCTGTGGAGAGGACGTTACCTCGGCGGCGGGTGTCAGTTCGGTCACCACTTCGTCGGATTCCACTGGGGCAGGGGTGGTGACGGCGTCACTCGGCAACACCGTCATGGACGTTGTTGACGCATTGTCTCCCGTTGCCAAAGTCCACCACAGGACGAGTCCGATCACCGTCGCCACAATGATCAGGCCACCAACCACTGCTGCCGACGACCCCCGTCGCTGTGTCATCCCGCGTGCCAGCGCGCCCTGCTGTTGGCCAGCGTCGGGAGTGGGGTCGCGGTGAACCGGTGGCGGTGGGTCGGCGCGGGTGATCGCAATGCGAGTCGACGGTTCTCCCAGTGCCGTCACTGGCAGACGGCCAGTGATGTGCGGGGGTTCTCCCGGAATGCCGGTAAGCGCGTTTGGCGGGTCTACAGGGTCGACCTGGTGTCGTGATGAGCTGGGTGTGGACGGCCGACGCCTCTTGCCAGGAGCGAGTCGTCCATTGCTGGTGCGTGTCTCTTTGCCACGCGGTGGCGTCGGCTGTCGAATCCCGCGGCTCCGATCCTGGGACCGTCCCCGCGCATCCGAAGGGGCGCGGAGAAGGCGACCCGCAGCGAACGGGGATACGGGAGATTGCTCCTCGTTGGTTTCGTCGAACTGGGGCGGTCCGTCTTCCCGTGCTGCCTTGAGTTCGATGATTAGTGCAGCACCATCGGCCGGACGATTTTCAGGGCGACGTGCGAGTAGGGCGTGGACAACCGTGACAAGCCGTGTGGGGAGGGTCGCGCGCAGGCGGGCAAGATCGGTTGGATCGCGCTGGAGGCGCGCAAGCGCTGTGTCGGCATCGGTCTCACCGAGGAACGGGACGCGACCGGCAAGACACTCGTACAGCACAAGACCGAGCGAATATAGGTCGGCGCGGCCATCGAGTTTCTTACCGCGCACCTGCTCAGGCGACAGGTATTTGGCTGTCCCCATCATGATGTTGTCGCTGGTGAGGTCGTCGTTGCCGTCGCCGTGTAAGCCCTTAGCGATACCGAAGTCGGTAAGCAGTACCCTTCCGTCTGGCGTGATCATGATGTTGCCCGGTTTGACATCACGGTGGACGAACCCGGCTTCGTGCGCATTGTCGAGCGCCATCGCCACAGCCGTACCGATGTGGCAGGTCAGCTCGGGGCTAAGCCGGTTCTGGGTATCGAGAAGCTGACGAAGGCTCTTGCCGTCGACCAATTGCATTACGACGGCTTGACGACCGTCCTGCTCGAAAACGTCGTGCACTGCGACGATGTTCGGGTGGCTGAGACTGGCAGCCGCAACTGCCTCCCGTCGAAACCGTTCTGCCACGATCGGATCGGTTGCCAGGGTCGGCTTAAGCCACTTGACTGCGACTTTGCGGTCGAGGGTCCGGTCGATCGCCAGCCACACTTCTGCCATGCCGCCCTGGGCGAGGCGTCGCTGCAGCTCGTATCGGCCAGCGATGATCGTGGGGGTCGCGGATGACATGGACGACACGGAACGCTAGTGGGGTCACGGCCCTCAGCCGGGTCAATGCGGATTTCTGGAAGCTCCTGCGATGCCCGTCGCTCGGCGTCAGGTTGTTTCGTGGAAGGCGACTCCGATGGTGCCACGACCGCCATGGGTGCCGATGACCGGGCCGATCTCGCCGATCAAGATGTCACCGTCGTAGTAGGGCCGGAGCATCTCGACAAAGACATCTACGTCGGAGCAGTCAGCATGCAGCACAGCGAGGTTCTCGACCCGACCGTGGTAGCTGCGGAAACGCTCGACCAGATGCTTCAGTGCCTTGGAACGGGTCCGTTGCTTGCCCGCTTCGGCTACGACACCACCGGTGACGTCGATGATCGGCTTGATCGATAGTGCGGTTGCGAGAAAGGCTTTCGCCCCACCGATTCGCCCACCCTTCTTCAAGTTATCGAGTGTGTCGAGTGCGGCGAACACGCGGGTCTGATCGGAGAGTTCATAGGCGAGGGCTTCTACAGCGTCAAGCGGTTGCCCGTCGGCAGCAGCACGGGCGCAGGCGATGGCGATGGTCCCGATGCCCATCGATACCGATCGCGAGTCGACGATGCGAATGTCAAGTTTCAGGTTGTCGTCGTCGGTGAGTGATCGCGCTGCGAGTTCGGCACTCTGGATCGTGGCGGAGAGTTGGCCGGACAGCGAGACCACGACGATCCCCGTTGTGCCCTCGGCGGCGAGTCTGCGGTACACCGACTCGAACTGGCCAGGCGCAGGCGCAGCGGTTTCAGGGAGAGTCGCCATATTCACGCAGCGGTTCCAGAATTCAGCGACATTCAACTGCTCTCGGTCGATGAACTCGTCCTCACCGAAACGAATGCTCAAGGGGACGATCTCAATGCCCATTTTGTCGGCGACCTCGGCGGGAAGGTCGCAGGCGCTGTCGGTGACGATGCGTACGTTGCTCACGGGACGTTCAGCTTAGTCAGCGTCGACCGACTCTGGCTCGGCCGCCATGTTCGTGCGCCGCCGCGCCCGCCAGTGAGAGAACCACCAGGTGAGCAGAATAAGAAACAGTCCAAAGGTGAGTGCTTGCGCGAGCCCAGTCAGTGCATTGACCCGTGAGGTAAGAGTGACAGGCTCTGTGAGGGGGTCTTGGGACGGTGTCAGCACTTCCACCGTGACCGGTGACGTTCCGTTTGACCGCGCGACCACAGGCACGTTCACGACTGTTACCTCATCCGGCAACAGAGTAATGGTGGTGTCGCCGTTGGGAAACTCAAGCCGGGGAGAGCTGAGGCGCAGAACGACGTTGAGCGCTTCGTCGAGTTTGTTTCCGATGCGAACACCGATGTCACCGTTGCGGCCTGTCAACGTGAACGTGAACGGCTCGGGAGCGACCACGCCGTCGCGCAGCGTTTGCGCCTCGGCCAGTAACCCGTCAAGCTCTGCGGCAACCGTCTCATCGTCGTACGCTGTGGACACGTAACTATCGAGTTGTCGAGTCCACGCCGTCGGCCGTGGGTCGTCGGCTGGAAGCATTGAGGCCACGGTCTGCAACGAGATCGCAACCTCCTCAATTCGATCGAGACGGGTTGCGAGCGAAGGCCCGGCGACATCAGGTAGTTGAGGAGTGGGCACCATTGGAGCTGTGGCCGTCACCGAACTCAAAGCACTCGCGGGGCTGAAGCGAATTGCCCGGGTGGTTGCTGCCATCCGTTCGAGCTCCATCGCAAGTCGCGGGTCGAATGCGCCGAGATCCGGAACGGCGACGAGGTGACTTCGCTGATCACGCTGCTGCGCGAGAGGTGCATCAAATTGCTTCAGGCGGAGTTCGGCGATGACCTGGACCGCCCACTCAGCCGGCGTCCATTCGGCGAGGATCTCGTCGGTCTGCTTAGTTGTGAACGCAGCACCCAACTGTTCGTCCACCACGATTGAGGGCATACGCCCGCCGTCGGGGAGTGCAAACTCGATGAAACGGTCGACTCCAGGCTCCCCGGTTTCGGAACCAGATGTGACCGTTGAGCGATACACGGCAGTCGGCATCGCGAGATAACGGACTCCCAGGTCACGCAGGATTTGAGCGGCCGGGCCACTCAACTCCGTCGTCGTTGGCCATACGTCGCGCACAGGAACTTTGCCGATCGCCTCAGCGACGTCGTCTTCACCCGCTCGGAGTTGGCGGACAAATGCATCAACTCGTTCGACGGCGACGGCTGTCGAGATGTCGAAGGGAGTTGCAGGGGCGGCGAGTAGAACGTCGTCGGCAAGAAACTTTGGATCGTCAGGGTCGACCGCTCCCGACGCCACTGCAGCTGTGACGACCGATGGAGGCACCGCCATGGTGATGGCCGCTTCGAGGGCTTCGGCGTCGACCACAAGATCTGCGAACTGGGTGACAGCAGCGGTGTACTCCGCCTCGGTCCCGTTCGGTCCAGGGTCGTCGATGGCTGCAAACATCGAGAGGTCGACCGTGGGCGGTGTGACACTGTCACCGGAGTGCCGTTCGACCACGGTGCCGTGCCGAGCGACCACCTGGTCGTCAGCGCGCAGTTGGACGATGACTGGGTGCACACCGTTAACGTTGAACTCGAGGTTCTCGGCGATGCTGGGGGCGAGGTCGGTCGGTACCGACACTTCGAGTACGGCTGCGTTGGGAGACTCGACGGTGATCATCGAACGGATGTCGAACAGATCGACTCCGTCGATCACCGGTGGGAGGCCGCCGGTTTTCGGGTCCGCGCCTAGCAATCCGATGAGTTGTGCTGGATCGTCGAGTGGCTCGTAGTTGAGAATGCGCAGTGTCAGCGCGATCGGCGGGGGTGGCGGGGCTGTCGTGGGTGGTGACGTCGTCGGCTCGGCTGGCGGGCCCGCCGGTGGCTCCGTTGGTGGTTCGTCCGCCCCAGAGTCGACAGAAATAGTCGTGCTAGACGTTGCGGTCGTTGGCATGACGTCGACGATTGTCTCAAGGTCGCCGAGGAGGCGGTATTTCAGGTCGATCGATCCACCCGGTGTTAGGTCGAAGGACTGGTCGATGAGTTCGATCCGAACGGATCCGTTGTCGGGCTTGATCGGTTCAGCTGGCCCCGGATCGTTCTGCGCTGCGACAGTCGTGGCGATGCCGAGCGATGCAAATGTAATGGCGGTGGCCGCGATTGCCCTGCTCATGGTTTCTGGCGATGTTCCAGGATGACGAGCTCGTCTCCGAGTCGCTCAAACGACGCGCGCTCGTACATTGCAAGCGCTGAAAAGTTGTCGACACCAGTGTTGACGAGCGCACGGCTCGTACCCCGTCGTATCAGCCACTTGAGCGCATCGTCGACAAGTTGACGTCCGATACCGAGTTGCTGCATTTTGGGGTGGACGGCGATGCGCTGGAGGTAGCCGGTGGAGCCGGCCTTGCCGGTGATGGCGAAACCGGCCACAGAGGAATGAGGTCTGCGAACGTAGGCCAGTCGGCTCCGAAATGATGGTGTTGCGTTGGCAATGGCGGCGAGTGAAACACCGTCGTTGCGCCATCCCGGCCGAAATGCGGATTGGTCGATTGAGGCCATTGTCTCGAGGTCGCGGCGGCGAGCGCGTCGAAGGTCAGCTGTCTCGTGTTGCTGGTGCTTCGGCAGATGGTTGCCGTGCAGTGCACGTTCGAGCAGCACGAGGCGGTCAATGACGACGAACCCCCGCTCTGCAAAAACGGCGGCCGCCGCAGGAAAGAGCGCGCCGGTGCGCACCGCCACGACAGGTGAGGGAGCGGCGTACGCTGCGGCCAGCCACCCGTCCACCTGGTCAGACGTAGGGACCATGGATACATCGGCCAATGAAAGGTGGCAGATCGACACGTCGAGTGGCCACGATCGCAGAACGGCGCGAGCCGAAGGATTTGCGGTGGCCTGACGCACCCGATAAACGTTAACCGTTTGACCCCATCGCGACTGGGCGGCCCCACGAATGTCGGCACTATCCCGATTGGTGGCGGTGGGGCCCCAGCGACAGATCCAATACGCTGCAGCTGTGATCCCCGAGCGATTCGGCCCAGTATTGAGCGAGCTCGTTCCGGTTGCCGACCGATTTCGCGCTGCGGGGCACCAGCTGTACCTGGTCGGCGGCACGGTCCGCGATCTCCTCGTCGACAGTGGCCGGTCCGATTACGACTTGGACCTGACCACCGATGCTCGTCCGCCACAGATCAGGGCATGCCTAGAGGGATGGGCCGACGCAATCTGGAGTCAGGGCGAGAAGTTCGGCACGATTGGGGCTCATAAGGTCGACCCTGTCACGGGCGAGAAACGGGTGTACGAGATCACGACGTTCCGAGCCGAGGCGTACACCGACGACTCACGCAAGCCCCATGTCGTGTTCGCCGACGAAATCGGGGCCGATCTGTCCCGACGGGACTTCACGGTCAATGCGATGGCGCTCGATCTGACTGCTGGGAGCGATACGCCTGAGCTGGTCGATCCGTTCGAGGGGGCAATCGATCTGGTGCAGCGTGTTCTGCGAACTCCGCTTGGCCCGGAGGTCAGCTTCAACGACGATCCGCTGCGTATGTTGCGTGCAGCGCGCTTCATCGCCCGGTACCAGCTGCGGCCCAGCGAACAACTGACCGCTGCAGTTAAGAAGATGGCCCCGCGTCTCGAGATCGTGTCGGCCGAGCGAATCAGCGACGAACTCGACAAGTTGATGGTGGTCGATCATCCTGCGGACGGCCTCTGGTTCCTGGTCGAAACAGAGCTTGCCGATCAGTTTCTTCCCGAGTTACCGAACATGCGGCTCGAGCACGATCCTATCCATCGGCACAAGGACGTCCTGACCCACTCGATCGCAGTGGTCGAGAACGTCCGCCCTCCGCACGAGCATCCGTCAATTGTCGCTGGAACGCAGCCCAGCTTTGACTTTCGGCTGACACGGCTTGCGGCACTTTTCCACGACGTCGGAAAGCCGAAGACTCGTGGGTACCAGCAGGGCAAGGGCACAACATTCCATCACCACGATGCAGTCGGTGCCCGAATGACCAAGAAACGAATGAGCGCGTTGCGGTACTCCAACGAGGACATCAAGGCGGTCACCGAACTCGTCGCACTGCATCTTCGATTCCACACTTACTCGATGGGATGGTCAGACTCGGCGGTCCGACGATACGTGCGCGATGCGGGGCCGCTTCTGAGGGAATTGAACGTGCTCACGCGGTGCGACTGCACAACCCGTAACGCGAAGAAGGCTGCGCGACTGTCTCGTCGAATGGACGATCTCGAAGCGCGCATCAGCGAACTTGCTGCGGCCGAAGAACTTGCGGCGATTCGCCCCGAATTAGATGGCAACGAGGTCATCGAGCATCTCGGTATTGACCCGGGTCGCGTGGTTGGTGAGGCGATGAAGTTCTTAATGGAGATTCGTCTCGAGGAGGGTGTCATTGGCGACACTGAGGTTCGTAAGCGTCTCGATGTCTGGTTCGCCGAGCGTTGACCGATGGGCCGCTGAGGGGTCCGCGAGCGGTGCAGACTGGGCTCGTAACGTTTGGTCCGTGAATTCAGGCGGGATCATCGTGGTGTTCGCAGTCGGCGCCGTGGCGATTGTGGCGATCTGCATCGCCGCACTCGAAACACGCCGGGTCCGCCGCCGCTTGCACGCGTCTGTGAGTGAGGTCGCAGCTACTGGTGGCCGGGTCCGCCAGCTACTTGACGGTCTTCCTGATGCGGTGTTGAGTCTCGACGCCGACGGGACGATCGCATCTGCCAACGAGCGTGCCGCCGAGTTGACGGGCCGACCGGTAGGGGAGTTGCTCGGGCGCTCGTTCGTGGGGTTCATCGCCGTCGATGACTGCGACGAGGTCACTGACCGCTGGCATCATTTGCGATTCGGCCCCGAAGGCGAATCCTCAGCTCCATCGGTATTTGAACTCATCGGCCGGGACGGTGCGACCAGATTGATTGAGGCCTCATTGCATCCGGTCGCTGACGACCCTGGGGGCACGGTCGTCATCTTGCGTGACATCGGTGATCGTGAACGGACTTCTGAAGCGTTGGAGCAGGCTCGGCGACGATTCCAGCAGGCATTCCACTCGGCCCCGACGGGAATGGCGTTGGTTCGGCTGAGTGACAACCGCATCGTCGACGCAAATCAGTCGCTCGCTAATCTGCTCGATCATTCGCGCCGCTATCTACTGGGCCGTTCAGTGCGCGAGATCACCCACCCCGATGACCTGCGCGCTGCAGCTGCGGAGCGAGCGAGGATTGAGCTGGGTATCGACGATAGTTATCGGACTGAACAGCGGTACCTTCGCCGTGACGGCGAGTTTGTCTGGACCAAGACACAGGTGTCGGTGATCGAGGAGAACGGCGTTTCGCTTGCAATCACGCACATCGAGGACATAACCGAACAGCGGATCGCAGCGGAGCGGCTGTCGCACGCTGCCACTCACGATGCCTTGACCGAGCTACCCAACCGGGCGTCGATCGTGGCCCGTCTCGATGAACTGCTGACAACTGCAGGATCGGATGAAGTTGCTGTTCTGTTCATCGACCTCGACAACTTCAAAGTTGTCAACGACAGCCTCGGACATGGCGCTGGCGATGAACTTCTTCGCCATGTAGCGCGACGATTCCGATCGGTGATGCGGGTCGGTGACCAGCTAGCGCGATTCGGTGGTGACGAATTCGTCGTCGTCGTTGACGGCACAACCAGACAAGCCGACGACACCGGCGAAACCCGACTCGGTCCACTGCATCCGGCCCGTGTTGCCGAGAGACTGCTGCACTCGGCCCAGGGTGCAGTCACGATCGACGGGCAGGAGATCGTCGTGACCGCATCAATCGGTTTCGCCACCAACTCGGCGCCGGGGATCACCGCCGCCGACATGGTGCGTGCAGCAGACGCAGCGATGTACGAAGCCAAGGCGGGTGGGCGAGATCGAATCGTGCGGTTCACTGACGACGTTCGCGACGTTTCGCGCAGTCGCCTGCAGACGACGAATGAACTTCGCCGAGCGCTCGGTTGCGCCGAATTGGTCCCGTATTATCAGCCAATCGTCGATCTCGCGAGCGGGGCGTTTGTCAAGTTTGAGGTCCTTGTGCGGTGGCTGCACCCTGAGAGGGGACTGCTTGGCCCGGCAGAGTTTCTGCCCAATGCCGAGGCATCGGGATTGATGGGCGAGATTGGTGAGCAGATGTTGCGTGATGCCCTCGCACAACTTGCGACCTGGCGCGCTCACGCGCACCCCTGGGGAGACTGCGCGATATCGGTAAACCTCGACGCGCAGCAACTGGGTGATCCAGACTTCTGTCTCGTTGTGGAAGATTCTCTTAGGACGAGTGGCATCGAGGCGGATGCGTTGTGGTTTGAGATCACCGAGACGGCGCTACTCACCGATGTGGGCGCTGTCACGGTGGCACTGCGGGAGCTGCGGAGCCTTGGGGTTCATCTGTCCGTCGACGATTTTGGGACCGGGTACTCGTCGCTTACCTATTTGAAAAAGTTCCCTGTCGAGGCGATCAAGATCGACCGGTCTTTTGTCAATGGGCTAGGCATCGAGGTCGACGACTCCTCGATCGTCGAAGCGGTTGCTCACCTCGGACACTCGCTGGGATTACAGGTTGTCGCTGAAGGCGTGGAGACACCGCTCCAGCTAACTCAGCTGCGTGAACTCGGCGCTGATCAGGGGCAGGGCTATCTGTTCGCGCGACCGTTTGCGGCGGATGCCAATGGCGCACTGCTTGGCCGCTGACCATGTGTTGCTCGGTTAGGAGCCCTCTTTACGAGATCGCAAGACGAGGGTTGTCGGAATCGGGTGCGTCGGAGATACGCCGAGTTCCTTGACCTGATCGACGCGAAAATTGGAACGGCTCAGAGCAGTAAACCAGTCACCGAGCGTCCGCGCCCCGGCTCCGTACGGTTTGGTATCGGTCACGGCGGAGAAGGGGTGTGGCATCGAGATGACGAACGGCATCGATGGTTTCAGCACCCGGTGGACCTGCCGGAGTTGACGGCCGAGGTCGTCGACATTGAGGAGTGAGTGAGCAGCGACCACGACTTCGCATGTCGCAGATGAAATTTCCCCGAGGTCGGCGAGATCGGCTGTGATGCACTGCACGGTGACCTCGGCAGCGTCAGCGCGACTTCGCATCTCGGTGATCCGCTTCGGGTCAGGGTCGATTGCAATTGCTTTGGCGCCGGCGACTGCGAACTCGATCGAGTTAAACCACTGCGAGACACCGAGCTCAAGGGCACGTTTGGCTCCGCCCACGTCGCCGCAGAGGCGGAGCTCAGCGTTGCCGGGAATGCCGGATCCGAAGATGATGTTGGCTTCCACACCGCCCATTCTGTCTGGTGCGGCCGTCCGATGCGGGGACACACGTGCCGCTGTCCTCATCACGCCATTGCCAAAGGGCTCCACTACGCTCCGACCCATGGCTTTCTCGGTCGGCGCACTTCGCGGCCCTGACGGGTCGCGCGGCATTGTTGACCATCGGCTCGCAAGAAGGATGCTCATCAACGAAGTGCGGCGCGGACGAGTCCCGATGGACACTGTATGTGACGCCCACCCCGAACTGATTCGGGCGGCACGCAACGTCGGCACCGAGACGTCGACCCTATGTCCGATCTGTGAAGTGGCGAACCTGCGGTTGGTGACCTATGTGTTCGGTCATGGCATCGGGCCCCATGGTCGTTGTGTGTCTACGGCGAAAGAGATGCGCTCACTCAACGCCGGCCCCGATGATCTCAACGCGTATGTCGTCGAGGCGTGTACCGAATGTCGATGGCATCATCTATTACGGGTGCTTCCGGTCGGTGGCCGCCGGGTCCCACGCGCCTGAAAATGATCGCTGTTGTTGGTGCTCGGATCGCCGGGTTATGCGTTGTGTTAGCGATCGGGGGGTGTACGCCGGCCGACGACCAGTTGACCAGCGTGACCGACTCCGCCGCTGATATTGCCTTACAGGATTCGGTCGAGGAATCGCCGGCTGCCACGATTTCGCCTGCCGGTGTTGCCACCACTGCGTTACGACCACGCGTCGAGGTAGGGACGAAAGATGTTCGAACCCGAGCTCCTGACTTGCTTGGTAACGGGGTGAGCCCCGACGGCTTTGACACGATCGTTGCTGAGGTCACTTCGGCAGACGGTGAGATGTGTACCGTGTGCCTCTGGTTGGCCGATGTGGCCGACGAGCGCGTCCGCGGTCTAATGGGGGTGACCGACCTGGGCGATGCAGTAGGGATGGCGTTTGTGTTCGACGAACCCAGCGAGGGCGCTTTTGTCATGGCTGGCACGCCGACGCCGCTATCGATCGCGTGGTTTGATGTAGATGGCGGCTACGTCAGTGCGCTCGACATGGAGCCGTGCTTGGCGAGCGTCCCGTCGCAGTGCGAGCGATATCGGTCGGCCGGGCCGTATCTGGTTGCGATCGAGATGCTTCAGGGAGAACTCGATGCAATTGGAATTGGCGACGGGTCCACCCTCAAGTTACTCGACGGCACCGAAGCGGCCGATTGTGGCACGCCCGGGTGATCAACGCGTATGGTCAATAGGGCCGACGTAAACTCTGAGGTACCCCACGCGCATGGTGTCGACATGTCATCGGATCTCGCCAGTGCAGCTATTTCGGTTCGGACACGCGATCGACGCGCGTCCGATAGCGTAGCAAATTCCATATTGGCCCTGCCCCACACGGGGCTGCTGCCGGTCGAGGTCGCTCGGCCGATCGGTATCCGAAGGGAGAAAACGCACGTATGACTCGTGGATACGAATTAATGGTTATTATCGACGGTGACGTCGACGACCCCAAAGCACAAGCCTGGATGAAGACGGTCACCGATGGTGTTTCGTCCGCCGGTGGCGAGTTGCACGGCAAGATCGATTGGTGGGGAAAGCGCCAGTTTGCGTACCCGATCAATAAGAAGCCAGCGGGCTACTACCTCGTTGCGGAGATCGTGACGGCCCCGGGTTCACTCGACGAACTCGAGCGATCGCTCCGACTTGCGGACGATGTAGTCCGCCACAAGCTTATTCGTCTTCCGGAAGCCGAGGCCGAGCGTCGCGGCATGGCGGTCACCGCAGCCTGACCGGGCGGTGCTGACACGCTCCAAGCAAAGGGGAAATCACATGGCAATGGACAACACCGTCACGCTGATCGGAAACCTTACGCGAGATCCCGAACTGCGCTACACCACGGGCGGCCGTGGAGTGGCGAGTTTTGGCCTCGCGGTCAATCGACGTTGGCAGCAAAACGGCGAATGGCAAGAAGCCGTCTCGTTCTTCAACATCGTCGCGTGGGCTGATCTCGGAGAGAATGCTGCGGCGTCGCTCACAAAGGGCTCACGCTGCATGGTCACCGGTCGTCTTGAGCAGCGCTCGTACGACAATAAGGAAGGCCAGAAGGTCAACATCACCGAAGTGATCGCTGATGACCTCGGTCCCAGCCTCCGCTGGGCGCAGGCCCAGGTTGAACGTATTGCTCGCGACTCTGCACCTCAGGGTGGCGGAGGTGGCGGAGCCACACAGGCCCCTGATCCGGTGTACGGCGACGAAGAACCTTTCTGAGCGCAACCTCACAACTATGCCGAGCGTCCGTAGCGCGACCGCCCATCAGGCGTGCCGCTGCTGGCCTTCCCTCGAAATGACCAGAACTTTCCAGTAAGGAACTCAGCCACATGGCAAGCAAGAAGAACAAGGCCCGGTCCGCCCGGGATGCGAATCCTCGTAAATTTAAGAAAAAGACCAGCGTCCTCGTCATCGAGAAGGTGGAGTACGTCGACTACAAAGACGTTGACCTACTCACTCGTTTCATGAGCGATCGGGCGAAGATCAAGAACCGTCGTGTCGCAGGCAACGATCTGCAGCAGCAGCGTGAGATCGCTAACGCGGTCAAGGTGGCGCGCGAGATGGCACTCGTGCCGTACGCCACTCGGGTCGCATCTACACGCACTGGCGGCCGACGTGGTGAGCGGGGCGACGATCGTCGTTCCGATCGTGACTCGTCGAACAATGAGACGGGTGAGGCCACCGAGTCAGACACTCCCGACGTATCCGGCGACGGTATTGATGAGGTGCCTGCGGAGTCCGTTGTCCAGGTCGCTAGCGACCAGGCTGGAGAGGGCTGATCATGCAGGTCATTCTTCGTTCAGACGTCGCCGGCCTCGGCCTGCGTGGCGACATCGTCGATGTCGCTGACGGCCACGCTCGCAACTTCCTGTTCCCGAAAGGCCATGCCATTAAGGCGTCTGCTGGCGCGATCGAGCAATCCCGGAAGATGCGTTTGTCCCGGGACGCGAAGGACCATGAATCCCGCGAGGCAGCGACCGCTGTTGCGAGCACACTCGTCCCGAAGACGATCACGATCGCGGCGAAGGCAAGCGCGGAAGGCAAACTCTTCGGTTCGATTCATGCGACTGAAGTTGCTGATGCAGTGCTCGAACAGACCGGGATCGAGATCGATCGCAAGGAGATCGAAATTGATCACGTGAAAACGGTCGGGTCGCACACAGCGACTGCGTCGTTGCACCGTGACGTGTCGTTTCCAATCACCCTTGAGGTCGTCGCCGCCGAGTGATGAAGCGTGACCGCTGAACTGTCGGCTGTTGCGAACCCTATAGCCACGAGGCGTGCCGGGTCCTGAGACCAGGCACGCCCCGTTCGTTTTCGATACATAGTGGACAATCAATTCGTCCACAGGAAATTGACATTGTCCACAAGTGATCAACAGCGGGTTCCCAGCTTGTTGGGACTGGTTGTCCACAGGTGGAAGCGCACAGAATGGGGTATTCATGGCTGGTGACGAGAATTTTCCATTCGAGGATAATGGCGCGCGAGTTACACCCATCCGACGCCCGTCCGCTGGCTCCGACCGTGTCCCTCCGCATAACTTGCAGGCAGAGGAGTCGGTCCTGGGTGCATTGCTGCTGTCACGTGATGCAATTGGAGCGGTCGGCGAGGCGGGGCTGAAACCACGTGATTTCTATAACCCTGCCAACCAGCACGTATTCGATGCAATTCGCGCTATCTACTCAACGTCGGGCCCGGTCGATGTGGTCACGGTGGCCGATGAGTTACGGAAGAATTCGCTGCTCGACGAAATCGGCGGTGTCGAACACCTGAGCGAACTCCAAAACGCCACCCCTTCGGTCTCGGGTGCGGAGCACTACGCCAAGATAGTGATGGACACGGCACTTTTGCGCCGTTTGATCCACACCGCAGGTGAGATCACGGACATTGCGTTCGGTCGACCCGATGACGTCACGAAGGCCGTCGACATGGCTGAGTCGAAGATGTTCGAAGTGGCCGAGGACCGTGTCGTCGACTCGACGCGGCCGATCCAGGAACTACTTAACCTGGCAATGGACCAACTTGAGGAGAACTTCGAACGGGGCGACACGATAACCGGTGCCGCGACTGGCTACGACGACCTTGACGACCTGCTCTCGGGGCTGCAGCCGAGCACCCTGAACATCGTCGGAGCGAGACCGGCGATGGGCAAGACGGCTTTCGGCCTGGGCATGGCTGCCCACATTGCAAAGCACCAGGAAAAACCGGTGCTCGTGTTCTCGCTTGAGATGGGTCATGCTGAATTGACTCAGCGCATCTTGTCGAGCGAAGCGAAGGTCGACTCCACCAAACTGCGTACGGGCAAGCTCACCGAGTCGGACTGGTCGAAAATCGGACTGGCTGTCGGGCGCCTTGAGGTGCCGTTATTCCTTGACGACAATCCACAGGTGACCGTGATGGAAATTCGCGCGAAAGCTCGGCGGATCAAGGCCCAACACGGCGGTATCTCGCTGATTCTGGTCGACTACCTGCAGTTGATGAGCGGATCTGGCCAGTCGGAGAATCGCCAACTTGAGGTGTCCGAGATCAGTCGAAATCTAAAGGTACTTGCACGCGAACTTGAGGTGCCGATCGTTGCCTTGTCGCAGTTGAGCCGCAATCTCGAGGCGCGGTCCGATAAGCGACCGATGCTGGCGGATCTGCGCGAGTCAGGATCGCTGGAGCAGGATGCAGACGTTGTGATGTTCCTGTACCGCGACGAGGTCTACAACCCGGAGTCTCCCGACAAGGGGTCAGCTGAGGTGATCGTCTCTAAGCATCGGGCCGGTCCGATCGGAACGAGGCGACTGGTCTTCCTCGGTCAATACACCCGGTTCGACAACGCAGCCCGCACAATGTGACCATTAGTTCCAAGCCACTCGTTCCGTAGTCTTGCGCCGCCGTTCCGACAAATCGTTCAGATTGACCGTAAATTTTCTCGCCTATCGACCAGCCGTGATCCACGACCGCAGGAAGTGACCGTCAACATTCGTTGACTGAGGTGCTCGGGGTTGCCAAATCTGGTCGGCAGGTAACCCCTGCGGTGCAGTGAGTGTCGCGCGCGACAGGTGAGGTGCGCTGATCAGGACGTCAATGCTGTGGCGGTGGTGGTGTTCAGCATCAAACCTTTCGGCTGAGCTAGCCAAACGCAGTCAGCCTCGTCAACCTCACCGCGGGCTCAACCGCGGGAGTCTGAGTTACAGTCTTAAGGGCGGTCGCAGGCATCGTCGTTAACGCTTCCGCCGTCAGTCTCATTCAGCAGTCGCTCGAGCGATTGCATCACGTCCGCACCCCGAGGAGTTGTACATGTCGAAGGAATTCAATGGTGTTGTCAACGAAGACATCCGAGAGTCTGAGCCCGACTGGTCCTCGTATGAGCAACCCAAGGCTGCCGAGGGCGCACCCAACGTGTTGTTCGTGGTGTGGGACGACGTAGGATTTTCGGCATTCGAACCGTTCGGGGGGCCGATTAACACCCCAACGATGAGGCGCATCGCTGATCTCGGGCTGCGCTACACCCAGTTCCATACCACGGCGTTGTGTTCGCCCACACGGGCCGCAATGTTGACCGGTCGCAACCATACGACGGTCGGTATGGCCTGTATCGGCGAGGCCACCACTGGATTCCCCAACTCGAACGGACACATTCCCTTCGAGACTGCGACGGTCGCCGAGGTCCTCGTCGAACAGGGCTACAACACCTACATGCTCGGTAAGTGGCACCTATGTCCCGAGGATGAGATGAACCTCGCTTCGACCAAGCGGAATTGGCCGGTTGGTCGCGGCTTTGAGCGGTTCTACGGCTTCCTTGGCGGCGAGACCAGCCAATGGCACCCCGATCTCGTGTACGACAATCATCCAGTCGAACAGCCTTCGATGCCCGAGGAGGGATATCACCTCAGCACGGACTTGGCCGATCGGGCGATCGGTTTCATCTCCGACGCCAAGCAGATCGCACCGGACAAGCCGTTCTTCATGTATTTCTGTCCGGGCGTCGCTCACGCCCCTCACCACGTCGCGCCGGAGTGGGCCGACAAGTACAAGGGACATTTTGATCAAGGGTATGAAAAAGTGCGGGAGGAAACCCTGCAACGGCAAAAAGCGGCGGGCATCATGCCGGCGGACACCGAGTTGGCGGCGATGAACCCGATGGCCGACGCAATCGGTGCAAATGACGATCCATGGCCCGAACTCGACGTCGTGCGTCCATGGGATTCGATGGATGCGGACGAGCAGCGCCTCTCGGTGCGCATGGCCGAGGTCTACGCCGGCATGGTCGAGCACACCGACCACGAGATCGGCCGTGTTCTTGATCACCTTGAGGAGATCGGTGAACTGGACAACACGATCGTTGTCGTGATCTCGGACAACGGTGCCAGTGGTGAGGGAGGGCCAAACGGCTCGGTCAACGAGAACAAGTTCTTCAACAATATTCCCGACACGATGGAGGAGAATCTTCGCTATCTCGACGTGCTAGGCAGCGAACAGACGTATAACCACTACAACGTCGGATGGGCATCGGCATTCAACTCACCGCATAAGATGTGGAAGCGTTACGCATGGAACGGCGGGATCTGCGACCCGCTCATGGTCTCCTGGCCGGCTGGCATTCCGGCACGGGGTGAGATCCGCGATCAGTACTGCCACGTCATCGACATAGCCCCCACTATCTACCGTTTGCTCGGAATTGAGCCACCCGCCGAGGTCAAGGGGTACACCCAATGGCCTCTGGAGGGTATGGACGTCGCCGAGACGTTCACCGATGGCTCCGCACCGTCCAGCCGTGACACCCAGTTCTATTCGATGCTCGGCAGCCGTGGCATCTACCACCGAGGTTGGAAGGCCAACACGGTTCATCCGACGATCGCCAACTGGGGGAACTTCAGCGCCGATCGATGGGAGCTCTTCAACGTGGCCGTAGATCGATCCGAGGTTCATGATCTTTCTGCCGAAGAACCCGAAAGGCTCGAAGAACTCAAATCGCTGTGGTACCACGAGGCCGGAAAATACAAGGGATTCCCGCTTGACGACCGCTCTCCGGTCGAGGTGCTCACCACGCCGCGCCCTCAACTGTCGCCACCGCGCGATCGGTACGTTTACCGGCCAGGTACCGCCGAGGTTCCCGAGGCAGCTGCCGTGAATGTACGAAACCGGTCGTTCAAGATCGCTGCGTCGGCGACTTTGGATCGTTCTGGTGCCGAAGGCGTGCTGTTCTCGCACGGCGGGCGCTTCGGTGGCCACGCCCTGTTCGTCAAGGACAACAGGCTGCACTACACGTACAACTGGCTGGGTGAAGAGGAGCAGACCATCTCCTCCGATCGAGACCTGCCGAGCGGCCCGGTCGTGCTGGGCGTCTCGTTCGACAAGAAAGGCAACGATAAGCAGATGAGTGCACTCGGGGTCGTCTCGTTGTTTATCGACGACGATCAGGTGGCAGAGGGATCGATCAAGACGCAGCCAGGCAAGTTCATGCTCGGCGGTGAAGGGCTCAACATTGCGCGAGATCCTGGAGTGCCGGTGAGCCCGTCGATGTACTCATCGCCATTTGAGTTCGGCGGCGGCACTATCGACAACGTCATCGTCGACGTCAGCGGCGAGCCGTACGTCGACCTTGAACTCGAAGCACTCGCCGCGATGCACCGCGACTGACCATTGCAGATGACTCCTAGCCCGAGGTGCCATCGGAATTTAGTAAGTATGCAGGATGCGACCCCAACCCCGGTGTCGTAGTGGATGGAGCCAGGCGGCGACGGAAAAATAGGAGAAGTCTCTGCTACACGCATAGACATGTACCTCAGGAACGTCCACAGAATCATTCCCTGAGTCCGTGTGACAGCGTCTGGTAGAGCCGTTTTAAGAATGAAGCCTCCCCGACGTCCTACGATTCCGAGATGGCGTCGGGTTGGTGGATACTTTTGGGAGCCACGTTTGTTGCGCTTGGACTCGTCCTTTGGTGTCTTGCAGCAGGAACAGCTGACGGGCGGATCGGCAAAAACTCGTACGCTGGAATTCGGTTGCCGTCGACAATGCATTCTGAGGAAGCTTGGGTTGCCGGCCACCAAGCGGCACGCGGCGGCACTCAAGTTGGCGCGGCAATCATGGTCATAACCGGAGGCAGTGTCGTCGTAACGGCGCGCACAGATGACCTGGCCACCCTGGCGGTTTTTGTTGGAACACCATTGTTCTGTGGTGCATTCCTGAAGGCAGTCCGCGCAGCAAATAAAGCTGCCAACAAATGCCGCTGAATGATCGGCAGGATTTATCGCGTCAGAAAAGAAACCTAGAGGGAGCGAACGGGGTACCGCTCGGTGAGAAACTGTTAAACCGATTCGGCGACAGGGCTGTGACCGAGAGTTGGTCAGCACGTGCCGTGCGTCAGCTGTTGCCAAGTAGATTGACGGACCACGTCGATGGCTCGAAGAGTTGGCCCATTCGAAGGTTGAGACGAAGTTGTGTTCCAACTGTTACAGGTTGATCGAGACGAAAGATCCGATTCCCCCAACTAGTGAGCTGTGCCATTGGGCTTGTTGACAGCGTCGTGGTCCCGTCGAAATCGGCCTCGAACCAGACACAGCAGCCGTCGACAATCGCGTCAGCCGATGCCGTGCGGTCGATCAGGTGGTCGGTGTTGAGCGAGTCGAGCGACTCAAGCGAGTGCAAGTCGAATTCGAGGATGGGGTGTGGTTCGCCGATGGTCGATGCCACCGACCCCGGCCGGGCCCAGAACTGATCGTTACGGCCGGTGTTGAATCGTTGGGCAACGGGGGAATGCTCGGCGGCGGCGAGGTCGATGTCATCGGGCAAATCGATGTTCCAGAAGCGCCGGATCCTCATCGAGTCCTCGAAGGTCACCGGCTCTGCAAAGAGTCGGAAGATGGCGGGAAGGATGAGTCCACCGGGTCGTAAGACGCGATCACGCAGGTCAAGCAAATTTTGCAACATGTTCTCGTTGAACAACTCGTCGCCCATCTGCTCATGGAGCACGACGTCGATCGGTTCCGTGGGGGTGAACTCACGGCTGTTGGCTTGCACGAACTCAATGTTCGTGAATCCGTTGTGCTTTGCGAGCTCACGCGCAACCTGGATGAAGTCTGAGTGTTCGATGGCGTAGACCTTCTTCGCGCCGGCTCGACTGGCCATAAATGCCAGCAGACCAGTTCCGGTTCCTAGGTCAAGAACGACGTCACCTGGCTGCACGTTGTTTTGAATGCCGCGGTGGTAGGTATGAACGCGGACCGAGTCGCTTAGCATCTCTTCGTGCTCGGCGAGACCGGCGAAGTTGGCCTCGTTCATGTGGTCATAGACGAAACCCATCAGCCAATCGCTCGCCGCAATTCGTCGGGCGACGAATCCCACGGTCGATCTAGCGGCCTTATTCGCAGCCTGTGCCGCCCGATTCCCCATCAGGTGAATGTTATGGAAGGCGGCGCTCTGACGCTCGGTCACGCCTCGTGGCTGTTCGGACTGTTGCGAGCGCGGCATCGTGCATGCCTTGTCACGAACCGGTGAGCCGGGATTGAACCGATGTCACAAACCAGGGACGGTGCCTTCGCGAAGCATTGCAAGTGTGCCGGCATATAGATCCTCTTTCAGGCGTCCGAGTGCCGGCGACGCAGTCGGCAACAGTGACCGGGCGAGTTCGATTGCCCGGGGGCGTAGGTCGTCAGTGTTGTGGATTTCGTCGGCGATTGAACCCGCAATTGCCTCCGGACCATTGAAACGGTGAGCCGTAAGAATTGCGCGCCGAGCGGTCGGCGCGGGAAGTCGCGCCTCGATAATTGCCTGCATTCCCGGTGCCAGCGGAAGCTTGAGCAGCACCTCGTTGACGCACCAGAAGCCTCGATCAGCACGCATCAAAACGTGGTCGTGGACGAGTGCGAACATCGCGCCGCCGGCGAACGCATGCCCGTTCACCGCCGCAACGGTTGGGATCGGCAGTGACATGACCTGCGCCCAGACGCCGAGCATCGCCGTGAGACTCAGGGCCACCGCCTCCTGATCCTGTTGAGCGGCTTCGCCGAACATCCACTCTAAATCGATGCCATTGGAGAAGAACTTGCCGGTCCCAGTGGTGACGAGCCCGACCTTTTCGTCGGTTGCCGCGATCGACGCGACCTCATCGATTGCCGCTCCGATGCGGTTGATTGACGTGGGGTTGAAACAGTTCTCACCGTCACCAAGATCGAGAGTAATGACGTTGTCGTGACGACTGAGGTGTGGCTCCATGGTGCTTGACCGTACGGATCGAAATCGCCGGAAGGCAAGTGAACGGGTCAGGCACTAAGCGCAAGGAGGTACTGTCCTCCGCCCTCGTCGATGTCGACGCTCACGGTGAGATCGGGCTCGAGTCGCGAGATCCGGTCCAGCAGCCAGGTGGCGGCGACGCCGGCGTCGGACCGTGTAGGGCATCGGGCCATGACCTCTCGTCCTCCTTTGTTGACCAAGCGTTCGACGCTGGGGATAATCGGCGACGGGTCGACGAGGAAAAGATGATCCGCCCATTGGACGACGGCTTCGATATTTCCCTTCTTCGTGTTGCAGGAGCGGTGGGCGAGTCTCTCGGGCAGATCGAGGGATCCCCGTCGTTTGGCTTTGGCCTTGCGATCGGTCATCCGAGCGTCGACGCTCGGGCCGCGATCGTCGTTGACTGATCGGTCGGGATCGACCGGTTCGTCGCAGAGCCAGCAGCGCCAGCCGTCGCGGTCGCCGACTTCGTCAAGACGTACCATGTTGGCACCGTAGCGTCCGCCGGCAAAGGAGATTCAGGCCCGAGACTTCTCGGAGCGACCGCGGATCGGTGCTACCCGACCGAGTGAGGGCAATGACCGTGGTCGGGCCACACCTCGGTCACCGCGTCCGTAACGTTCGAGACGATTCAATCGGTGTACCCATTATTCGGCTCGATCCCGAAGAGCGTGAGACAGTTGACGTGCGTTACCCGATATCCGGCCAAAGCCGTCAGAACGACCTCCGTCAACTTCTCCACGCTTGAGGTCGGGTTGAAATGTCGTACGTAAATCTTGGTGTTCCTCAGAGATTTTCACGGTCGCGTCGAAACGCGTAGAGGTGGCGCTAGGCCTCTCGCTTCTATCGTTGGGCGTCGAGCCGTGCCACCTCGCTAAGGCCGCACCGCTCGACGGTGCTAGAGCGGCCGTGTCTGCGGAATCCAATCTCGATGGCCCGCCGGCGTGACGTGAGCCGTTCGGTCAGCGGTTTCTGCGTCGTCGTGATGTCGATGACGCCGTGGACGAGGGTCACGGGGTCCCGTCACTGCCCTGATGATCGTCGAATGCCATGGCCTTGCCGTTTACTGCAGTCATCATGGCTACCGAGGAAATATCGCGTGTCACGACATGATGGAGCGATGTCGATGGACCTGATCGCCCTGCTCGGGCTCCCGCTCGATGCGAATTCTTCATTCCTGCTCGGATGTGAGCACGGCCCCGCCGCTATTCGCGAATCATTGCTCTCGGCGTCAGGCAATGATGCCAACGAGGCCTCTGTCAACGTGACATCGCTAATCGAGGATATGGGCAACGTGGCTGTAGATAATGAGCGTGGGTCATTCCTCGATGCAGACGCAATCACGGGAGCGGTGGATGAGCAACTCGCGGCTGGCCGCCAGATCATCTCGCTCGGCGGAGATCATTCAGTCACGTACCCCATCTTGCGGGCATTTCGGGCGCACCATGCCGAGCTCACCGTCGTGCACATCGACGCCCATCCCGACATGTACGACGACCTAGACGGGAACCCGCTGAGTCACGCCTCGCCTTTTGCGCGGGCGCTCGAGGACGGCTGCGTGACAACACTCGTTCAGCTGGGAATCAGAACGGCGACGCAGCACCAGGTTGAACAGGCAGCGCGGTGGAACGTGACGATGCTCTCGCCCCGTCAACTCGACCGTTTCGACCCCGCAACGCTGCACGGGCCGGTCTATCTCAGTGTTGACCTTGACGGGCTGGACCCATCGTGCGCTCCGGGCGTGAGTCACCATGAGCCCGGCGGGCTGACGGTTCGCGAGGCGCTTGATGTGATCGATGCGTTACCCGGGCCACTCGTCGGCGCCGATGTTGTCGAACTCAACCCGACTCGCGACCTAAACAACATGACGGCGATGGTCGGCGCAAAACTGGTGAAGGAAATCGCCGGCGCGATGGTTGCCCGACGGTGAGTCCGCCGAGCCTCGGCTGATCTAGCGTCAGAGCCGCGAACGCAGTGTGCGAGCAAGCGTCTCGGCTGCATCGGGGGTTGCGGCGGTTACGGTGAGGTGGCCCATTTTCCGGCCGCGGCGTGGATTGTGTTTGCCATACAGGTGCAGGGTCGCCGTCGGTTCGGCGAGAGCTGCAGCCCAGTTCGGTTCGACCAGTTCGGAGCTGTCGTTTCTGAACCACAGGTCACCGAGCAGGTTGACCATCGCCGCGCCAGGCGCGGTCATCGCCGTGTCGCCGAGTCCGACACCGCACACAGCCCGAATCTGCTGCTCGAACTGGCTGGTAACGCTTGCATCGAGCGTCCAATGTCCGCTGTTGTGTGGGCGCGGTGCGATTTCGTTGACCAGCAGTTCATCGTCTCCGACCACGAACATCTCGACGGCCAGCACGCCGACGTAGTCGAGTTCGGTCGCCACGGTTGTCGCGACTTCGATGGCTCGCGCCGCGAGGCCGTCGGTGATACGTGCCGGAGCAACCGAGAGGTCGAGGATGCCCTCTACGTGGACGTTCTCGGTGACCGGCCAACTCTCGACGGCGCCGCCCACCGTTCGCGCCACGACCACGCTCACCTCGGTTCGCAGATCGAGCAGCGCTTCGACGATGCAGTCGCTGTCGAACTCCGCGAGCGCAGCATCGAGTTCGGCAGCGGTGGACACGCGGCGCTGACCCTTGCCGTCATAGCCGAACTGTGCGGTCTTGACGACTGCTCCGGACTCGGCGAGCTCGCGTGCGCGACGGAGTTGTGCATCGTCGAGGTCGGCGCCGGCCGCGACATACGGTCCGACCGCAATGCCGTGATCGACGAGAAACGTCTTCTCGACGATTCGGTTCTGGGCGACCGCGACGGCATGTGGAGGTGGGGCGACCAATACCGACGCGGCCAAGTGCTCGAGGGCATCGGCCGGGGCGTTCTCGAATTCGGTGGTCACGACGGAGCACTCGCGGGCGAGTCGGCTGAGCGTTGGCGAGTCGTCGTAGGCGGCGACCACGTGCTCGTCGGCGACGACGCGCGCCGGCGCGGCGGGGTCGGGATCGACCACGATGGTCCGGTAGCCCATGGCGTTCGCCGCGATGAGTGCGTACTTGCCGAGTTGGCCTCCGCCGAGCATGCCGACGGTTGCCGGGGGAACGATCGGTTCCGCTGGCATCGTCATGCGGGCGGTGGCAGCACCGAAGATGCCGCCGCGTCACGACGATCGGTGCGGTACTGCTCGAGCCGCTGACGCAAGCCGTCATCATCGTTCGCGAGCATCGCAACGGCGAAGAGGGCCGCATTCGTTGCGCCGGCGTCGCCGATCGCGAACGTGGCCGTCGGGATTCCGGCGGGCATCTGCACGATTGACAGCAGCGAGTCCTGACCGGACAAGTGGCGGCTCGGGGCCGGGACGCCGAGTACCGGAACGGTCGTCTTGGCAGCGAGCATGCCGGGGAGGTGAGCTGCTCCGCCTGCGCCGGCGATGATTGCACGCAGCCCGCGAGCCCGTGCCGACTCGGCGTACGCGAACATCTCGTCGGGCATCCGGTGCGCGCTGACCACCCTCGTCTCGTGGGTCACGTCGAAGTGGGCGAGCACGTCGACGGCATGTTGCATGGTGGACCAGTCGCTGGTCGATCCCATGACAACACCGATCGTGGGATGGGGCGTCACGGTGTGACCGTTCGGTCGTCAGCGGTGTTCGGCACCCGGTCGAGCATAGATGGCCTGACCGGCGGAGGATCAGGTTGGTGATGGCGACTCGGTCACGACCGCAACCGGTGCGAGCCCGCTGCCGCCGTCGCCGACGTCGCTGCCGAAGTAGACGATTGCCCCGAAGATGGCCAAGCCGGCGATCGCGGCGAGGATCCACTGGATCGTGGGCGTCAAGAACGTCCGACCTCGGTCATCGGCGTTGCGGGCCGGGGTCGCTCTTCCCTTGGGTGCCGTTCTGGCCGAACCACTCGATGTCGCCATTGGAAGATTGAAGACCATGGTGCGGCCGGTGTCACGCGGTTTCTGTGAGCGATTCGAACTCGATCACTCGTCGTCGTCGGTGACCTGTTCACTTCTCGTGGTCGCGACCTCGTCGCGCGACAGGAGCGCCATCTCGATTGCAGCGAGGGCTGCGTCTCGGCCGACGTTGTGCTGGTCGCTGCTGCGCTCGACCGCCTGCTCGTGGTTTTCTACGGTCGCCACGCCGAACCCGATCGGAATTCGCGTCGCGAGCTGCACCGACATCACGCCGCTCGCGCATCCCTCCGAGACGAGCTCGTAGTGTGTGGTCTCGCCGCGGATCACCGCTCCGACGACGACGACTGCATCGACCTGTCCCGATTGGGCCAGCACCTGCGCGGCGTATGGGAGCTCGAAGGCGCCTGGTGCTGATGCCGCGACGGCGGTGGCACCACAGTCGGAGACGGCAGCAACCGCGCCGCGCTGCAATCGCTCCACGATGTCGGGGTTCCACCGGGCCGCGACCACGCCGATGACCAGTCCGGAGGCGTCGAGCGGCGTGTCGTCGGACGGCTTCGCACCCGGGGCGGTCATCGTCCGCCCTCCTCGGTCGGTCCGAGCTCCAGGTCTCCCAAGTCGTGACCCATCCGCTCCTGCTTGGTGCGCAGGTAGTGGAGGTTCTCCGGTGTCGGAGTGGTTTCGAGCCCCACCCGCTCCGCGATCTCGAGTCCGAATCCCATGAGTCCCCCATACTTCGCCGGGTTGTTGGTGAGGAGCCGCAGCCGTGACACCCCGAGGTCGACGAGGATCTGGGCGCCGATCCCGTACTCGCGGCTGTCGACGGGCAGCCCGAGTTCGGTGTTCGCGTCGACGGTGTCGCGTCCCTGTTCCTGCAGCTCGTAGGCGCGGATCTTGTGGCCGAGGCCGATGCCCCGACCCTCGTGGCCACGGAGGTAGACGACGACACCAGCTCCCTCATCGGCGATCTGTTGCATCGCCGCAGCGAGTTGTGGCCCGCAGTCGCAACGGCGGGAGCCGAACACGTCGCCCGTGAGGCATTCGCTGTGGACCCGGACGAGTACGCCGTCGTCGACGGCGCTGCTGACGTCTCCGTAGACGAATGCGAGGTGCTCGATGCCGTCCAATGTCGACTCGAACGCATGGCAGCGGAACACACCCCACTCGGTCGGCATCTCGACCTCCGCGATACGGCGCACCAGTTGCTCGTTCTGGCGCCGGAAGCGGATCAGCTCGGCAATCGTGATCATCAACAGCCCGTGTTCGGCTGCGAACTCAGCCAGCTCCGGGACCCGGGCCATCCCCGTCTTCTCGACGTCCACGATTTCGCAGAGGACTCCGGCCGGCTGGAGGCCAGCCATCCGCGCGAGGTCGACCGCTGCCTCCGTGTGCCCCGCACGCTTGAGGACTCCGCCGGCACGCGCCTCGAGTGGCATCACATGACCAGGGCGAGCGAGGTGGTGCGGTGCCGTCGACGAATCGACCAGCGCGCGGATCGTTGCCGCGCGATCGCCGGCCGAGATGCCCGTGGTCGTCCCTGCCTTTGCATCGACACTCACGAGGAAGGCCGTTTTGAGGATCTCGGTGTTGTTCGTGACCATCGGGTCGAGTTCGAGTTGCCGTGCGCGCTCGCTCGTGATCGCGGTGCAGATGAATCCCGATGTATGGCGGATGAAGAACGCGATCGACTCGGGCGTTGCGAACTCTGCGGCCATGATCAGGTCGCCTTCGTTCTCGCGGTCCTCGTCGTCGACGACAATGACGATCTCGCCGCGCCCGATGGCCGCAATGGCGTCTTCAATCGACGCGAACGTCGAAGTCGTGTTCGTGGACATGTTGTTGTCTCCCAGTTCGAGGACGACGCCGTGACGAACGCAAGAGCACGTTCGAGTCGGCGACACCCAGCTGACTGAGGATCCGGAGGCGTGCGCGTACAGGCGCCCGCATCCAGTCCCCTCGCTACCATCCGGACTCTGACCGTCGGCTCCCGGTTTCCACGGGATCAGTCCCTCAGCGTCCTGGCTTTTCGTGTGCCGGGTTGCCGTGGGAGTCGCGGGCTCTCACCGCCGGTTGGGATTTTCACCACACCCCGCGAGGGTTCGCGGATGTCTCCGACGTTATCCGCGGATGCGAACCGGCGCCTCTTGGAGCCGGTGAGCGCCGCCAGGGCAGGGCTCGAGGAGCTCAGGTGCGTCCGCGTCCGGCGACCTTCTTACGGAGTGCAGCCACGGCGATGCGCTCGTCGGGCAGGGTGCCGGGGTCGGCCAGCCGATGATCGCAGGCGGCACCGAGGTACGCGTCGACGGCTCGTCGGCCGCGATGTCGGCGGAATGACTCCGCGAAGATGCGCTGGCCGATGCGCTCGACAGGAGTCTCTGTTGCGTACGTGGTGACCTCGACATACGTCAGCGCCCCGTCGAACCCGGGCGGTCCGCCCGCAGCATTGGTCCAGTCGATGACGACCGGTCCGTCGGGCGACATGATCACGTTCATCGGATGCATGTCGAGATGCAGCACGCTCTGCGGGTGCGACCGGTCGGCTGCCTCGGCCAGCATCCACGTGGGGGCTTCGATCCGGGCGAGGCGTTGTTGGAGGCGGGCCAGCAGTCGGGCGTACGACATGACCTTCCACGGTGCGGCGGACAGCCGGTCGAGCATGGTGTCGCCTTCGATGCGGTCCATGATCAGATCGGTCCCGTCGACGTCATGGACTGCCGGAACCGGGAAGCCCTGGTCGGCGACATGGCGCATGATCCGTGCCTCGAGTTCGAGGTCGGGATGCGCCGTCCGATAGCGCCGCAGCACCGTGCCGTCGCCGAGGTCGTAGACGTCGGCGGCACGACCCGAGGCGATCAATGGCCCTGGCTCGTCCGTCATCTCACGAAGGTACCGCGGATCCTCCCTACAGGAGGTCAGGCCGGGTCGGGGACTCGCGTGGCGCCCCGGACTCTGGCTGAGCCCGCACCGGGGTTCAGGTGTGCGTCAGCTCAGCCTCTTGGATCTCGTGGGCGTCTTGGATCTCGTGCGCGTCGCCCTCGACATTCAGGTTCGGAAGGATGCGGTCGAGCCAGTTGGGCAACCACCAGTTCCGCGCACCGAGCAGTTCCATCGTTGCAGGAACGAGCAGCATCCTGACGAGCGTTGCGTCGAGGAAGACCGCACTCGCGAGCCCGAGGCCGAACATCTTGATCACACGGGCGTCCTCCAGCACGAACGAACCGAACACGACGATCATGATCGCGGCTGCTGCGGTGATGACGCGCGCTGTTGCCGCGAGTCCGTCGGACACCGAGTTCACGGGGTCGCCCGAGCGGTCGTACTCCTCCTTCACCCGGGAGAGCAGGAAGACCTCGTAGTCCATCGACAGGCCGAACACGATCGCGAACAGCATCATCGGCAGGAACGGTTCGATCGGGCCGCTGCCGGTGCCGAGCAGACTGACGCCCCAGCCCCACTGGAACACGATGACGACGATTCCGTACGCGCCGCCGATCGACAGCAGGTTCATGATGACGGCTTTGAGGGGAACGAGCAGCGAGCGGAACACCATCATCAGCAGGAGAAACGACAGGCCCAGCACGGCGACGAAGAAGATCGGCAGCCGTGAGCCGAGGTAGTCGCTGAAGTCGATGCTCGCCGCCACCGAGCCCGTGACGAGGACGTCGATTTCGGCATCGCCGACTGCGCCAGGGATCACCTCGGCGCGCAGCGTCCGAACGAGGTCGGCGGTCTCGGCCTCCTGGGGACCCGTGGTCGGGATGACGATCATTTGGACCGCGTCGCCGTTGGCAGACGGGATCGGCCCCAGCGCTTGAGCGACACCGTCGGCGTTGCCGATCGCGGCGACAACGGACGAGGCGGTCTGGAGATCATCCGGGCTGTTCGTCTCGGCGACGAGCAGCAGCGGGCCGTTGGTGCCGGGGCCGAACCCTTCGGCGATCAGCTCGTAGGCGTCGCGGGTCGTGGTGCCTTCGGCAAACGTGCTCTCGTCGCCGAAGCCGAGCCGCAACCCGAGGACCGGGAGGCTGAGCACGAGCAGGAAGATGCTCACACCGATGGCCATGGGCCACGGGCGTTTCTGGACGAAGCGGCTCCAGCGGTACGACCAGGTTTCACGCAGCGGCTTTTCGGTGCGCGCCGGCGTTTCCTCGCGAAGGCCGGGGATGAAGAACGACAGGATCAGCGTGCCGACGACCACGACGAGTCCGACCGCGCCGAGCACCGAGAAGCCGATGCCAACCCCGAGGAACGCGAACGCCGCGCCGCCGGCCATGATCAGCCCGCGCCACCGAGTCTTCTCGACGCGACCCTGAGCAAATCCGAGGAGCGCCGGGAGCAGCGTGATCGAGGCCACCATCGTGACCGCCACGGTCAGTGCCGCGCCGGTTGCCAGACCGTTGATGAACGACAGGTTCATGACGAACATGCCGAGAAGGGAGATCACCACGGTGAATCCCGCGAACACGACGGCTCGACCGGCCGTGTCGAGGGCGACCTCGGTCGCGTGTTCCGGCTCGAGTCCGGCGCGCGTTCCTTCTCGATAACGCGTGACGATGAACAGCGCGTAGTCGATGCCGACGCCAAGGCCGATCATCGCACCGAGCGACGTCGCGAAGGACGGGATCGTGATCACGTTGGAGAGCAGCTGGATGCTGCCCACGCCGATGCCGACGCCGAACAGCGCAACGCCGATCGGCAGGCCCATGGCCAGTACCGACCCGAATGCGAGGATGAGGATCACAATCGCAAAGGCGATGCCAATGAGCTCCGACTCCGGCGGTTCGAACTCGGCCAGTGCGCCGCCTCCGACCTCGATGTTCAGACCTGCTGCTTCGATGTCGGCGGCGTCGACACCCTCGACCAGTGCTGCGGGATCCTCGACCAGCTCGATGATCTCAGCGCCGATCTCGCTCGCTCGGAGTTCGTCGGTGTCGTCGGTGAACGACAGTCGCGCAAAGGCGATCGTCGACGGACCATCGCCGGTCGGGACGGCGACCTGGCCGCGTTGTACGGCGTCGGGCGCGTACGGGCTCTCCAGCGTCACCTCGGGAAACTCGGAGATTTCGGCAAACAGCGCGTTCATCACCTGTGTGACCGCAGGGTCGTCGATTCCGGCGTCGGCTTCGAAAACAACCGAGCCCGAGATGAAGCTCCCGGCGGAGCCGAAGTTGGCGGCGAGGATGTCGAATCCCTCGGCCGACTCGGAGTCGGGGCTCTCGAATGAGCTGTCCGATGACGCGCCGATGGCGCCGACCGCCATGAACGTGGCCACGAACACCGCGATCCATGCGGCGAGCACCGGTCGGCGGTGGCGGAACGAGAATCCTCCGAGGCGGGCCCAGATCGAGGGGCCCGTGGGTCCACCGGTGTCGTCGGGGGTCGGGGGCGCCGTCGACGCAGGGCGTTCCAAGGTGGACATACTGTTCATGACTGAACATCATGTACAGTTGTCGGCGAGAACGCAACGATTCGATGGCGTGTCCGCGGACACACCTGTCGGGCAGCACACATGACAACTTCCACCACCAGCACGTCGGGAAACTGCGGCAGCGACCCACGCATCGAGCGGACGCGCGCCGCGGTCCTCGAGGCCGGGGTGACGATTCTCTTCGCCAAGGGGCCCGAGGCCGTCACGCACGCAGCCGTTGCGAGCGATGCGCGCGTGAGTCGGACGACGGTCTACAAGCACTGGCCCAAGCGCGGCGACCTGCTCGTCGACGTGCTTGGCCAGGTCGAGCCGCACAAGCGGGTCGACCCGTCTGGCGATCTGCGGGCCGACATGCAGCAGATGGGCCGACAGATGGCGGCTTCGTTCCAGGACCAACGGCTCAACAAGGTCTTCAGCTCGCTGATGGCGCAAGCGCAGTGGGACGACGACACCAGCCAGGCACAGCAGGCGCTGCTCAGCTCCGGCATGGCGGACATGGCGTTGGTGCTCGACGCGGCTGTCGCAGCGGGCGAGCTTCCCTCCGGCATCGACCCGCTCCGCACCGCGGGTCGTCTCGTGGGTCCGATCTTCTTCGCGGCGTTGATCGCACGTCAACCACTGACGACCGACGAGGTCGAAGTGTTGGTCGACGACTGGCTCGCCGCGTTGGCCAACTGACGACTGTCCGCGAACGCAGCGGTTTCAGCGCGCGGCCAGGACCGCTGCGATCGCGCGGTCGATGTCGGTCCCGGTCGTCGAGGTGTCGGACACGCTGATCCGCATCGCCCGCCGGCCATGCCAGTTGGTGCCGCCCATCCATGCCTCACCACCACTCTGGAGCCGGTCGATGACCGCATCGGTCTGATCGTCGCCCCCGAACGCGACGAGGACTTGATTGAGCGCCGGAGGACACAGCACCTCTGCGCCGGCAACGGCGAGCTCGCCGGCCATGCGCTCGGCGTGACGACAGCAACGCTCGATCGCATCGGCGACACCTGCTCGTCCGAGCGTCGCGAGGATCGCCCACAGCGGAATCGCTCGGGCCCCCTGCGACATCTGCAGTCCGAGGTTCATCGGGCTCCGTCCACCATCGCCGCCCGCATACGCAGCGTTCATCGCCATCGACGACTCGAGTGCCGTCGGGTCGGTGACCGCGACGACGCCGCAGTCGTACGGGGTGTTGAGCCACTTGTGCCCGTCGGTCGCCCACGAGTCGGCCAACTCGACACCATCGAGCAGATGGCGACGGTCCGGTGCGGCGTTGGCCCACAACCCGAACGCGCCGTCGACGTGGACCCACGATGTCGCGGGATCGAACCGTTCGATGATGGCCGCGAACGGGTCGCTGTGACCCGTATTGACATTGCCGGCCTGCAGGAGCACCAACGTCGGCCGGTCCGACTCCAACACCGCCGACGGAATCGCGTCGGGTCGGGCCCGTCCGAGCTCATCGGTTGCGATCTCCTGCACCGATCCGGTGCCGAGCCCAGCGAGCCGGAGTGCCTTGAGTGCGGACGAGTGGATCTCGGCCGACGCCACGATGTCGATCGGTGGGGCTCCGATGAGCCCATCAGCAGCTGTGTCCCACCCCACTCGACGAAGCAAGGTGTCGCGCGCCGTGATGATGGCCGTGAGGTTCGCGATCGAGGCACCGGCGCAGAAGGTCGCCACCGTGTCGGTGGGCAGACCGAGCAGGTCGACGATCCACTCGGCTGCCAGGGCATCGAGGTGTGCCGCAACCGGTGACATCACCGGCAGCGCCGCATTCTGATCCCATGCGCCGGCGAGTACCGATGCGGCAAGCCCGACCGGCTCGACCCCGCCGGTGACGAAACCGAAGTACCGCCCGCCGGTGTTCGCGACCGTGGCGGCGCCACCGATCTCGTCGAGCATCTCGATCACGTCCGCGGCGTCGAGTGGACGATCGAGCGTCGCGTTGAACTGGAGCGACCCCAGTCGGTCGACCGCACCGGTCGTCGGAAAGACGGGCCGGTCACGCTCCTCGGCCACGTAGCGCGCGGCACGGGCAGCCGCGTCAAGCAACAGTTCGGACTTCGACGGTGACGTCATCGGTGCATTCTCGACCATCCCAGGCCTCCTCGCCATGCGGTTCGCGTGATCGATTCCGACGGTCGACGACGGAATCGGTCAGACAAATTCCGAGTGGTGGGCGGCGGGGTCGTGCGACAGTGGGGGGATGAGCGCGCTGTCGACGACTCCGGATCCGCCGTACTACGCCGTGATCTTCGCCAGCACGGCATCAAGCGACACGGCGGACTACGCCGAGGCGGCGGCGCGGATGACCGCATTGGCGGCACGGCAGCCCGGATTCCTCGGAGTCGACTCGGCACGTAGTGACGGCGTGGGGATCACGGTGTCGTACTGGGAGACGGAGGCCGCGATCCGCTCCTGGAAGGCCCACGCTGAGCACACGCTGGCACGCGAGACCGGCCGTGCCCGGTGGTACGACCGGTACGAGCTGCGCGTTGCGCGTGTCGAGCGGGAGTACGGCTGGCGGCGGTGACCGTACGATCGGTGTCATGAGCGACGGATCAATCGATCATTACGACCGAGCGGCACAACGGGCATGGTTCGAGCAAGTGATCGGCGATCTCCACGAACGATTCGCTGATCTCACCGAGGGGGAACCCGCGTCGTACATCCCCGAGCTCGCGCAAGTCGATCCCGACAAGTTCGCCATCGCCGCGATGACCGTCGACGGCGTCGAACTCTCGGTTGGTGATGCCCACCACGACTTCACCATTCAGTCGGTGTCCAAACTGCTGCTGTACGGCCTCGCGCTCGAGACGCACGGACGTGACGCCGTGCTCGCCAAGGTCGGCGTCGCTCCGACCGGCAACGCGTTCAACTCGATCGCGCTCGACGAAGACCCGAGCAGAGCGCCGAACCCGATGGTCAACGCGGGAGCGATCGCGATCACCGATCTCGTCGCCGGAGATGACCTCGACGCACGCGTCGAGAACGTGCGCGCCATGTATCACCGGTACCTCGGTCGGCTCCCAGAGGTGGACCAGGCGGTCTGGGCCAGCGAGCGGGCGACCGGCAACCACAACCGTGCGATCGCCTACCTGATGTTGAGTGAGGGAATCATCACCGACCGAGTGGAGGAGACGCTCGATCTCTACTTCGCGCAGTGTTCCGTTCGGGTCGACGCGGTCGACCTCGCGATGATCGCCGCAACGATTGCCAACCACGGCGTCCATCCGTTGACCGGCGAGCAAGTCGTCCGACGCGATGTCACACGCGACCAGTTGACGGTGGCGCTTACCTGCGGGATGTACGACTACGCCGGCGAATGGGCCTACTCGGTGGGCATTCCGGCGAAGAGCGGTGTCGGTGGCGGGATCCTCGGCATCTTGCCGGGCGTCGGCGGCATCGCGGTCTTCTCCCCGCGGCTCGACGATCACGGCAACAGCGTCCGCGGCCTCCGCGTGTTCGAGGAACTCGCCAAGGAGTTCGAACTGCACGTCTTCGACCCGAGTCGGCCCTGGCGGCGCCCCTTGTCGGACTGATCCTGCGCGAGGTCAGTTCGGGCTGACGCTGACGGCGTCGCCGGCGGTGACCGATCCCGACCGGAGCACCGACGCGTACCAGCGACTCGAGCCCGGGTGCAGATCGTGGTCCATCAGCGAGATGTCACCGTCGATGAACCACGGGGCGTTCTTCTTGCACGGCACCGCGGGAGCACTCAACTGCAGGCGGACGTCACCGATGTCGATGATCGTGCCGCCGCGCAACGCCGACCAGTCGAGACCCGAGACGGTGATGTTCTCGCCGGCGTTCCCAGGCGCGATCGGATGGCCGGCTGCGGCGAGTTCGTCGATCACCTCACGGCTCCACAGACACACCGCCTGCCACGGTCGACCGTGATGCACGCGGGTGGCCTGGACGTCTCCGTCCACGCCACGGACCCCCACGGCCGCGCCGGCGACCGGAGTCTTAGGGACCCCGCCGCTCGAGGTATTGACCTGGTCGACCAATCCGTGCTGCGTCGGAACCGCATCGTCAGCGGCACGGCGGACGTCGGCGATCGACACGAGCCCGTGCCACAGGTGGTGCACCCGGTCGTAGAGGTCCGCCGAGGCCTCGATCGCCTTGAGGTCGTCGATGCGGCGAGCCTCGAGCTTGTCGATGAGCTTCGGACGGGCATCGACGCTCCAGCCGGCGAGGAAGTCGGCAGCGTGCGACAACGTTCGCTGTGCGTCCTGCTCGTTCCACTGGCTGCGGTCGAAGCCGCAGCGATCACAGTGTTCGACGCCGATCATGGGCCGAACCTAGTCCTCTCCGCCCCGCGGCCCGCCCTCGTAGCCCGGCTCCGGCGGCCCGCCGCCTCACCGACCGCCTCACGCACTCGCTGCACCCACTCCGGGGGTCTGTGTGACCGAATCCGACGTCGAATGCCGGTTTCGGTCACACAAACCGATTGGCGAGGGGGTGGGAGTTGGTCGAGACTGCCGTGATGAGGCCGCTGGTGCCATTCGTTCGCCGGGTCAACGAGGGACCTCACCCGGTCCTGTTGGCCGCATTGCGGCGGGCATTGCCCGAAGTCGAGCTGGTCGAACACGGCGAGATCCCTGCCGATCGGCTCGCGGAGGCGACCGTCGCGATTGTGGACGGCCCGAGTGCTGACCAGCTGGTGTCGCTGCCGAACCTCGCGTTCGTCCAGAGCACGTGGGCGGGCGTCGAGGCGATCATCCCCGCTGTCCCCGACGGCGTGGCGATCGCACGGATGGTCGATCCGCAGCTCGCCGCAACGATGGCGGAGGCGGTGCTCGCATGGACGCTGTATCTGCATCGCGACATGCCGCGCTACGCCCGCCAACAGCGGGACGCCGAATGGATCGAGCATCCCGTGGTCCGCGTGTCCGATCGCCGCGTCGGCATCGTGGGTCTCGGAGCGCTGGGTACGGCGGCAGCAAACACGCTGGTACGTCACGGTTTCGACGTCGCAGGTTGGTCACGTTCGCCGAAGGTGCTCGAGGGTGTGCAGTGCGTCGACGGAGACGGCGGGTTTGCGACGCTTCTCGCCCGCTCCGACATCGTGGTCAACCTGCTCCCGCACACCGCCGCGACAACGAACCTGCTCGGTGCGGAGGCGTTCGCCGCAATGCCGACCGGTGGATCGCTCATCAACTTCGGTCGCGGCCAGACCGTCGACGACGACGCGCTCATCGCGGCCCTCGATCGCGGTCACCTCGATCATGCCGTCCTCGACGTGTTCGACATCGAACCGCTGCCGGGCGACCATCGGTATTGGCGTCATGCGTCGGTCACGGTGCTTCCGCACATCTCGGGGCCGACGAGCGCTGACACCGCAGCGTTGATCGCGGCCGACAACGTTCGGCGCTACCTGGAAACCGGTGAACTCCCGAATGACGCGCTCGTCGACCGAGCGCGCGGGTACTGACGTGCGACTACCGGGCGTCGGCGGTTTGGCGGACCGGTACGGAGAACTCGATCACACCGTCGTCGACCTCGACATCGGGTCCGAGCAGATGCTTCTTGTCGTAGGCATAGCTCTGTGATGCGGTCCACGGATCGCGGTCGGACTGCTTCGGGTAGAGGTGGATCTTGCGTTGCATGTAGCCCGCGGGGAAGTCGTCGACATATGGCCGCTGCGGCATTTCGGGGTCGCTGACCACCGGCATCGCACGCGATGCGCCGTGCTCGTCGAGCTTGGCGAGCAGGCGACAGACGTAGCGCGCCACGAGGTCGGCGCGCAGGGTCCAGGACGCGTTGATGTAGCCGAACGTCGTTCCGAGGTTCGGGACGCCGGAGTACATGAAGCTCTTGTAGGTGAACGTGTCGGCCAGATTGACTTCCTCACCGTCGACGATTGGCGTGACCCCGCCGAGGGCGAGGAGCTCGAGGCCGGTGGCGGTGACGACGATGTCGGCGTCGAGCCGCTCGCCGCTCTGCAACACGATGCCGTCAGCGTCGAAGGTCGTGATGTGGTCGGTCACGACAGCCGCCCGGCCTTCACGAATTGCGACGAAGATGTCGGCGTCGGGCGACAGGCAGAGTCGCTGGTCCCACGGGTCGTAGCTCGGTGTGAAATGCGGGTCGATCAGTGCAGCGTCGTCGCCGAGCGCCTTCGTGATCTGCTTGTTGATCATCTTGCGGAGCCGGTCCGGGTTCTTCCGCGAGGTCGTGTACGCGAGCTCGGTCCGCCAGGCATTCAGCTTGCGGATCGTCCGGTACGCCGTCTTCTCGGGTAACACCTTGCGCAGTCCGATCGTCACCGGGTTCCGGTTCGGCGCCGGGAAGATCCACGTGGGCGAGCGTTGCAGCATCGTGACGTGGGCACCGGCATCGGCCAGCGCCGGAATGAGTGTGACCGCGGTGGCACCCGAGCCGATCACGACGATCTTTTTCCCCGCGAGGTGATCGCTGGTCTGGAGGTCGTCGGGCCACTCATGGGGATGCACGATCTGGCCGGCGAAGTCGGCTTGGCCCGGGAATTCCGGGCGGTGTGGGTTGGAGTACGAGTAATACCCGCTGCACATCTGCAGCCAGTTGCAGGTGGTGGTTTCGGTCTCGCCGGTCGGGTTGCCGGCGTTGTCGGCGTGATCGAGCGTGACGGTCCAGCGTGACGTGTCGGAGTCCCAGGATGCGCCGACGACACGTCGGCCGAAGGTGACGTGGCGGAGCACGTCGTATTCCTCGGCCGCCTCCTGGATGTAGTCCTTGATCATCGCGCCCGGGGCGATGGCGATGTCGCTGGTCCACGGCTTGAAGTCGTAGCCGAGGGTGTACATGTCACTGTCGGAGCGGATGCCGGGGTAGCGGAACAGATCCCAGGTGCCGCCGAGATCTCGGCGGGCTTCGACGATCGCATACGTCTTCGTCGGGCATTCGCGAGTCAGGTGGCACGCCATTCCGATCCCCGACAGCCCGGCACCGACGATCAGGACGTCGATGTGTTGTAACGATGTTCCATTCGCCATGAATCGAACATATCGCGATGTGGGTGTGCGATCCTGACGGGACCGTCAGGTGGGGCGGAGGACGCGGTCGGCGAGAAACGCTCGCCGTTCGGACTCGCAGTTGGCATGGACGAAACAGCTGTGGTCATGGTCGTTCGTCAGCCCTTCGGACTGCATGAACGCATACGCCGTGGTGGGCCCGACGAATCTCCACCCGCGGCGCTTGAGCTCCTTCGACAGGGCGGTCGAACGTTCGGTGACCGCTGGGACCCCTCCGTCCTCGGATCGGGTCGGTTCATCGACAGCCCAGCTCCAGATCCAGTTGACCAACGACCCCTCGGCCTCGATGAGCTCGATCGCCCGCTGCGCGTTATTAATCGTGGCCTCGATCTTGCCGCGGTGTCTGATGATCCCGGCATTGCCCAGCAGACGCTCGATGTCCCGCTTATCGAACCGTGCCACGCGTTCCAGGTCGAAGCCCGCGAATGCCGCTCGGAAGTTCTCACGCTTGCGCAGAATCGTGATCCAGCTCAATCCTGACTGGAAGCCTTCGAGGCAGATCTTCTCGAACAACCGCATCTGGTCGGTCGTCGGTCGGCCCCATTCCGTGTCGTGATACCCGAGGTACAGTGGGTCGTCGGTCGGCCAGTCGCAGCGGAGGGAATCGGACAGGCCGGTCATGGTCGCTTAGCTGTTCCGGTTCCGGCGTAGCAGGATCTGCTGGGCGATGGTCGCGACGTGCACCCCGTCGCTGCGAAGCACGTCGCCGGTCGCGAGCCCGCGTCCGCCGGCCAGTCCGTGGGATCGAGTGTCGAACCAGTGCCACTCGTCGGCGCGCGACGGCCGATGGAACCATACCGAATGGTCGAGGCTTGCGCCGACGAACCGGGTCCGGTCGGATTCGTCGTTCGCGAAGTCGGGGTGTGCGGATCGTCCCGCCCTGAATGGTGCGGCATCGGACATGAATGTCAACCCGCAGATGTGATTGATCGGGTCGTCGCCGAGGTCGGCGGTGAGCCGGATCCAATAGCCGACCCGGCCATCGGGCAGGTTGACAGCGCGACGGTCGAGGAGCGCGCCCCACGAGTCATTGCGTAGCGTCGGGTCCTCGGGCGAGGACAGCGCAGGATCAAGCCCAGCGATCTGTGCGTCGGCCTCGTCCTCGGTGATCTGGAACGACACCGATGCGTTGAGGATCGCTCCGCCCGACTGGCGAGCAACGACCTGGCGTGTGGTGAACGAGCGACCATCGCGAAGCCGTTCGACTTCGAAGCGGATCGGCTCGTCCGGCGAACCCGGTCGGATGAAATACGAGTGAAATGAGTGCGCCGCACGTACCGGATCGACCGTGTGGATCGCAGCACGGAGCGCCTGCGCCACCACCTGGCCGCCGAATAGTCGACCGCCCCATGGATACCGGGCGACGATACCGACGTAGGTGTCGGGACCATGCGGTTCGAGCGCGAACAGGTCGGTGAAGTTGATTTTCTGGATCTTTGGGGCGCGCTCGTCGTGATCCATTGGTGCAGGTCTAGCGGATCGTTCCCTGCGCGCCCATTTGCTGTGTGCCGGCGGGCCGTCGTCGGTGGCCTAGCGTTTGAAGAATGGATGACCTCCTTGAATTGTCGGCGTCGATCATCGAGGGTGGAGATGTCGACAAACCGTTCAATCGGATTACCAACGAACTGACCGAGGTGGCCGACGGACTTGCGGTGGTGGAGTCGTTCAGCCATAGCGTCGTCGTCGACTCCGGGGATGGCCTAGTCGCGTTTGACGCCTCGCACGCCAACACCGGCAGTGCCGTCGTCGAGGCGATCCAGGGCTGGACGTCGACACCGGTCTCGCACATCGTCTACACCCACGGTCATGCCGACCATGTCGGCGGCTCGGTCGCTTTCGACGCAGCGTTCGACGACATCGAAGTGCTCGGTCACGAGAACGTCCAGCGGCGTTTCGATCGTTACAGATATACCAACGACTGGAACGTTCTGATCAACGCCCGCCAGTTTGGTGGAGTTCGTGGCGATTTCCAGATGGGTGATGGCGCGCCGGAGTTCATCCCGGCCGACACCATGGAGCCGACCCACGTGATCGGGAATCACGAGTCGGTCACAATCGGGTCGAAGACGATCGAACTTCACCATGCCCGTGGCGAGACCGACGATCATCTGTGGGGGTGGATGCCGGAGCAGAAATGGTTGTTTGCAGGTGATTTCGTAATCTGGAACTTCCCCAACGCCGGCAACCCGCAAAAGGTCCAGCGCTATCCGATTGAGTGGGCCGCAGCGCTGCGCGACATGGCATCGCGGCGGCCGGAGATCCTGCTCCCCGCACATGGGCTTCCGGTGGGGGGCGCTGACCGAATCGAGGAAATGCTGAGCGACATCGCTGGGGCGCTCGAGGGCCTCGTCAGTGATGTTGTGGAGATGATGAATGGCGGTGAGGTGCTCGACTCGATCATCCATTCGGTCCGCGTCGACCCGAATCTTCTTGCCAAGCCGTATCTTCGGCCGCTTTACGATGAGCCTGAGTTTGTTGTGCGCGGAATTTGGCGCCAATTCGGCGGGTGGTGGGATGGTGTTCCGAGTCGGCTCAAGCCGGCACCCGAGGCACAGCTGGCCGTTGAGTTAGCGACGCTCGCAGGCGGCGCCGATCGACTTGCCGCTCGCGCGGGCGAAGCCGCCGATAACGGCGAGTTCCGGATTGCCTCGCATCTAGTTGACCTCGCTGCATGGGCTGCGCCCGATGATCGGGAAATTCATGGTGTTCGTGCCGAGGTGTACCGTGCTCGTCGTGCGAGCGAGACCTCGCTAATGGCGAAGGGAATTTTCGCTGGGGCCGTGCGCGAGTCGAAAGCCATCGCCGAAGGGGATGTTTGAGTCGGTGCATCCCCTGATGCCGTGGTCACCTGGGTGGGCTTATTTATTTCTCTGGGTTCAAGTGCAAGACTCGGCTTGCAATCAGATTGATATTCGCCGCAACATGGCGCGGAGCTGATAGTGCTCACGAGTACGTCGTCCCTGCAGTGCAGGAACTTGAGCTGCCCGAAGTGTTCGAACGGGCGGTGCTCGTGATCAACGCAACGACCGGGACTGGTTCGGTCGACGAGAATGTTGTCGATTCCAGCGAGTTCGCCCCCGGAGATAACATCGCACAAGTCGCGATTCAACTCTCGTACCGGATGAGCAACGGATAACAGCCGTGAGTGATCTGGCATAGCAGATGGGACTCGAAGACCGACCAACATTTCTGGAGTTCGGTGAGAGTTGTGGCTCGGCCTGATTGCCGGGTGAGCCGGGTCCCGACGTCAGCGTCGAGCTGGTCTGGATGCCGGTCGTCTCGTGTCTCCCCTTGGCCGTCGGCGTGGCCTGCTCGATGCGCATCCCTGCTCGACACGGCCATAGGTGTGGATTCAACCTCGTCAAGGTAGGGGCATATTTG